>PVBE012381905.1_pt1 | contig 87016 bp, 81 predicted proteins | sample 1631181 | NCBI WGS metagenome assembly PVBE01 (sample SAMN08397723, study PRJNA350692) | Marine metagenome, whole genome shotgun sequencing project. | isolation source: water | place: Pacific Ocean | collected 2012-04 | reverse complement strand
CGTCGTCGTGTGACGCAGGATCCGGCGGGCCACGTCCTTGTCGATACCGAGGTTCCACGCGATCGTCGCGAAGCTGTGCCGCAGCATGTACGGCGTCACCTTCCGAGCGATGCCGGCGGCCTTCCCCGCCGCCACGAGCGACCGCTTGTACTCCTTGACGGGCGCGCCCTTCCACAGGAACACATGACCTGTGCCGGGCTCGCCCGCCGCGAGCCAGAACGCCCGGAGCTCCTTCTCAGCGAGCGGCGTCAGCGGAATCGTCGCCTTGGACGCCTGGGTCTTGGAGCCCCGAACCTCCATCGTCCTGGACCCCCAGTCGATGTCCTGCCACTGGACTCGGACCAGCTCGCTCGGGCGAAGCCCCTGCCCCACCCCAACGCCCCACATGCAGCGCAGAGAGCCTTCGCTGGCATCGAGCAGTCGGCGGGTCTCCTCCAGGCTCAGAGGCTGCTTGGGTTCAGTGACCCGCCGCGTCGAGCCGCGGATGCGGAAGAAGTGGTGGACGCCGTCGAGGTGGCCCCGGCGAAACGCGAACTCGAGCAGCGCCTTGTAGGTGGCTCGATGAATGGCCAGGGTGCGCCCGCTGATGCCGCGCTTCCGTTGCGCGTCCAGGTACTTCTCGAACGACCAGGGATCGAGGCGCTTGATTCGAATGGGCGCGAGCGGGCTCTCGAGAATCTGCTTCCAGACGAGCTTCTCCTTCTTCCAGGTGGACTCGGCGACCACAGCCTCGCGCTCGGCCCGGTAGAGGTCGTCGTGGTAGCGCTTCAGGCTCCACCGGCCTGGCTGCTCCTCGACGACCCCGAACTCTGCGAGGAGATCCTCGCGGTCCGGATCGAGCAGCAGCTCGCGGAAGCCGTCCCGGTCGATCGACGCGTAGCGCACCAGGGCCTGACCCCCCGGTGTTCCGCGGGTCCGCGTATCCAGCTCGAGCGCGGTCTCCAGGCAGCGCTCGGCGGTCGCTTTGGGCAATCGTCCCAAGCTGACGGACACCCGGTCCGCTCGGCTACCGCGGATCAGGATCCAATAGGGATCGCCGTGGGGACGTTTGTCGCGCTGGAGCCGCCAGGTCGTGAGGTTCGCCATGCCCAAGAGTGGCCGACCGACGGACCACTTGCAAGCACTTGCAACTCTTGGAGTCCCGATTCTCTCGCATTTCCTGAGTGATAATAGGTACCCCCGAAAGGATTCGAACCTTCGGCCTACGGATTAGGAATCCGCCGCTCTATCCAACTGAGCTACGGGGGCAGGACGGCCACCTACTCGCCGAGGGTGCGGGCGTCAACGCGCTGGTAGCCAAGGACTCGACCGGAGAACTTGTACTCGGCCACCCACAGGGAGCGGCCGTCGAAGGCCAGGCGCTCCGGCACCGAGCACGGCGTCGGCGGGCTGGCCGGTCTCGAACCAACCCTCCTCGGCGTCGGGATCGCCCGGTGCAGGCGAACAAAGCGACGAACACGAGCGAATCCTATTCTCGCTCGAGGTAGCCCAGCGCCCGCAAGCGCTCTACCGAGGCGGCCTCCAGCGGGCGCCGCTCGGCGTCGAAGAGCGGCTGGGGAAGCGCCGCCGTCAGCCGCGTGACAGCGGCCTCGTCCTCGATGCGACCGGTCTCGACCGGATCACTGGCGAGATCGGTCAGCCTGGCCCCCTCCTCGTCGAGGAAGAGCCGCAGGCTGCCCTCGGCGACGACGCTCCGATCCAGCCCCTCGTTGGCGGTCTGGGAGACGACCTGGGCCAACGGAGACTCCAGGCTCGGGCGCTCGCTGGAGAGCCCCGCCCGAGCCCTGAAGGTGTTGGCGATCCATGCGGTCGAGACCGGTCGCTCCTCCACACCTTCGAAGCCGGTTCCATGAACGATAAGCGGCACATGGACTGCCTCATCGTAGACCTGACGGCCATGGCCGTAGTCACCGTGCTCCCAGAAGGACTCGCCGTGATCCCCGACGTAGGCGACGATCCCCGGGAGCTGCAGCTGCCCGATCACACGGTCGACAGCCACGAGCTCCTCGTCATAGGCGTCGATGGTCTTCGAGATGTCAGGGTCCTCCTTATAACAGTCTGACATCGTTGACCATTGTTCCTCTGATACCCGCTCGCCCGGGTCCGAGACGAAGGTGCCGCGCAGGTCTCGAGGGGCGTGGTATGGACAGTGAGGCTCGAAGAAGTGGACCACAAGGAACAACGGTCTATTATCGTTCCGGTTTTCAAGGAACGCCTCCACCTCGCGCCGGAGCTTGTCCGCGGACCATCCGTTCACGCCCATGAAGGTCGAGAAGCCCTGGTCGAGGCCTCGAGGGTCGACGAAGAGCTCGTTCACGCCGAAGAACGCCGTCTCGTAGCCGGCGGCGGAGAGGTCCTCTGCGAGGGTCCGGACATCCTCGGGCAGCACGCTGTCGTGGGTCACGACGCCGTGCTCGGTGGCCTGCAGGCCGGTCAGCATCGAGGCCATCGAGGGCAGCGTCCACGGAGCGGTGGAGCGCGCATGGTGGAAGCGGCGTCCCTCCACGGAGGAGAGAAACGGCATCGTCTCCCGCTCATAGCCCCAGGCGGGCAGGTGATCAGCGCGGAGGGTCTCGACGCTGACGAGGGTCAGATCCGGCCCCGCCGGCGGCGCCGGCGAAGAGAGACAGCCCAGAAGCGCGATCAAAGGCGGTCCAGGAGCGCCGAGAGCGGCTGGAGCACCGCGGCGCCGAGACGCATGGAGCGCCGCGCACACCAGCCGTGGTCGCTGTCCGGGGCGTTGGCGTTGTCCTTGAAGGGCATCTCGAGGGTGAGCCCGATGCAGCTGAAGCGCTCGGCGACGGCGTTGCCGGCCATGCTCATGTTCGCCTCGCCGGGCTTGTCCACGCCGTAGCCGATGACCTGCTGGAAGTCGGGACAGGCCCGCTCGTAGTCGTCACGAAAGAGCCGGTCGTCCCTGCCCCGCTGCTCGTCCCAGCCGGGGACGCCCTCGCAGCCGGAGATGAAGACATAGGGCAGCTCCTCGTCGCCGTGGACGTCCATGAAGAAGTCGACACCGGAGACATCCATGGCGGCCAGCGCATGGAGCACCTCTGGCGAGCGCTCGGCGGAGGGTTCGTGCCACTCGCGGTTGAGGTTCGCCCCGGAGGCGTTGCAGCGGAGGTGGCCGCGGACGCTGCCGTCGGGGTTCATGTTGGGCACGATGTGGAAGGTGGCGCTGTCCAGGAGGCGCCGCCCGAGGGCGTCCGAGGAATCCAGGAGCCGGCGGAGGAGGCCCTCTACCCACCACTGGGCCATGCTCTCCCCGGGGTGCTGGCGAGCGATGATCCAGACGACCTTGTCGCCCGTGCCGGCGATGACCCTGTCGAGGTCGCGTCCATCCAGGGTGGTGCCCAGGCGGTCGAGACGCGCCCTGCCCTGGCACCACCCCAACAGCTCCATGTGCCGCTCGAGGGAGTAGGGCGTGAAGTAGGCCACCCAGACCACCTCGGACTCCAGCGAAAAGGCGATCTCGAGGGCCCCGCCGATGTACCGGGTGTCCACTCGCCGCCAGGCCTTTCGGTCGCTCGAGACGCAGGCGCGGTAGCCCTCCCAGGCCTCTGGGTAGCTGGCAGCCTTGGCGTTGACGAGCCTCAGGGTGCAGGCCTCTCCACGGGCACCGGTGACCCGGAAGTGGAACCACTGCATGTGCTCGCCGCCGACGTCGTGGCGGATGTGGAGCTCGCCGTCGCGGAGCTCGATGTTGCCGGAGTCGAAGCTGCCACTGATGTGCATGGGCCCGCCTGGCCCGAGGTTAGCCTGCGAGGGTGCTGTGGTTGATCGCCTGTACGGAGCCCCTGCGCTGCAACGGCGCCGTGGAGCTCTGTGACCTGCCCTTGGACGAGGTCGCCTTCTTGCGGAGCCACAACTCCCACGCCAGCGAAGAGCGCGGCTACCACCTGACCGCCAGGAACCACACCTTCGCGATCCCCACCCAGCTCGAGGACGGCGTCAGGAGCCTCAACGTCGACGTCTACGAGTGGGAAGGAGAGCTAGCCGCCTGCCACGGCTTCTGCGAGCTCGGCACCCAGCCGTTGGAGGAGATCCTGGACGAGATCGAGGACTTCCTCGGCGAGAACCCAGACGAGACCGTGCTGATCGACTTCCAGGACGAGGCCCCCGAGGGAGACATGATCGACGCAGTAGAGGCCCACGCGGTCTACGAGCGCGTCCACCTGCAACCGCATGGCGAGCCCTGGCAGACGATGCGGGCCCTGCGTGGCGAGCTCGTCCTGCTCGACGAGCGGCTCGTCTACGGCACTGCCTGGGACTACGACACGCCCGAGGAGCTCGACTGCACCGTCCAGGGAGAGGAGATCGACGGGGGCCTCTACGAGGTCACCCACGTGCTGACGAACCCCATCGCCAGTCCGGAAAACGCAGAGGCCATCAACCACCAGCCGGTAATCGGTGACCACGTCGGCGCCTGCCTGGAGGCGGTCGGCTTCGTCAACCTGCTGTCCGTCGACTACTACAGCGTCGGGGACGCCCTGGCGGTGGTAGAGGCGCTCAACGCTCGCTGAGAGGGCCCGGACCCAATAGTCGGAGAAGATGTTCCTCCTGCTGGCCTGTACCGGAGCGCCCGGCGACAGCGGACCTGTGACTGTGCCCTGGTCGCCGGACCGCCCGCGGCTCGTTCTCGAACTGCGCGACCGACGCTGGCGTCGCGGCATCGTCCACCTGCACTCCCCCTGGTCCCACGACGCCTGCGACGGTCGGATCGACGAGGACGGTGTCTTCTCAGAGGAGTGCCTCCAGGACTTCCGCGACGGGCTCTGCCGGACCGGCATGGACTTCGCCTACGTCACCGACCACCCCTCCCACGCCGCCTACCAGGACTACGAGGACACGAAGCTGCTCAGGGAGGGCGACGAAGACCTCGGGCACGGCAGCCGCATGGAGTGCGGGACCCTGCTCTACCCGGGCATCGAGGACGACAGCATGCCCATCGGGCTGGAGGAGCCCGTCCCCGGGACCGCAGAGGAGCGGTACGCCCTCTACAACCGCAGCGACGCCGAGTCCTACGCCGCCTTCGCCGAGGCCGGGGCGCTCGTCTTCCAGGCCCACTCAGAGGGCCGCGACCTCGACGAGTTGGTCGAGCGCTCCGAGTGGGGACTGGTCGGGCTCGAGATCTTCAACCTCCACGCCATGTTCGCTCCGGACAAGCGGGAGGAGGACCTGGGCCTGGAGCCCTTCTCCTGGGTCGAGGACATCGGGCCCTTCGTCGACGGTGACGCCGAGCCGGACCTGCTCTACCTCGCCGTCCACCAGGACCAGACACCCTCCTTGGAGCACTGGGACGCCCTGTCCCAGCTCCGACCCACCGTCGGCATAGCCGGCACCGACGCACACCAGAACGTGCTGAACCTGGAGCTGGACGACGGCGAGCGCGTCGACAGCTACCGGCGCATGGTCTCCTGGTTCAGCAACTGGGCCCTGACCGAGGGTGAGGACTTCGACGAGGCGCTCTCCGCCGGTCGAAACGCCGTGGTCTTCGAGCTCCTGGGTGTCCCGGACGCGCTCGACGTCCACATCGACAGCGGCGGCGACATCACCGAGCTCGGCGGCATCGCCGATCCCGGCACTCTGCACGTCTCCTGTACGGGCCTCGCCTCTACCTCGCCGCGCGGCGTCGAGGACCCCGAGATCACCGTCGCGATTCGCCGGGACGGCGCCGTAGTGGCCGAGGGCTGCGGCGAACACGAGGCCACGACCCCGGGCGTCTACCGCGTCAGCTGGTCCATCGTGCCCCTCCACCTGACCGACTTCCTGACCGACGCGGAGGCGCTCGCGGAGCGCTCGCACCCGTGGATTCATTCCGGTGCGATCACGGTCCGTTAGTGCTACGTTCCCCCCCGGCTCCTGGCACCGAAGTGAGCGTCCCCATGCGTGTTTCCCGCCTCATCCCCATCGTCCTGGTCGTCGGCACCAGCGTGCTCCTGGAGGCCTGCACGGGCTGCCGGGAAGACCCTGTCCACCTGATAGACGGTGAGCCCGAGGAGCCCCACGACATCGGTCAGTACCTCTCCATGGACGTCATGGACGGCGACCCGGTCGTCTCCTACTACGACCGCACGAAGGGAGCGCTGGCCTTCAGCGTCGGCACCATCGAGGACGGCACCGTCTCCTGGGAAGAGGAGCGCATCGACGGCTACGCCGGCGACGATGGCCTCGACCCGGGTGACCGTGGCAAGTACACCTCCCTCGCCGTCGACGGAAGCGGCACCGCCTGGATCACCTACTACGACAGCACCAACGGCAACCTCTTCTACGCACGCCGCTCGGGCAAGGACGACTGGGAGACGGGCCTCGCCGACACCGGCAGCGGGCCGACACCCGACGCCGGGCTCTTCTCGAGCCTCCAGCTCAGAGACGACCTCCCCGTCGTGGCCCACTACGACGCCGGGAAGGGCCAGCTGCGCATCGTCCACTGGAACGACAACAGCTGGGACTCAGAGGTCGTGGACGAGGGCGAGCCCTTCGTCGCAGAGGACACCGCCTCCGGGCTCAAGGACAAGGACGCGGACGTCGGCAAGTACGCCGAACTCCTCATCGATGGCTCGAGTACGTACATCGCCTACTACGACGCAGCCAACGGAGACCTGAAGCTGGCCGTCGACAGCGGCGCCGGCTGGGAGATCACCGTGGTCGACGAAGGCAGCATCGACGAAGACGGGCTCGAAGCCGATGTCGGCCAGTGGCCCTCGCTGCTGTCCAGCGGCGGAGAGATCATCATCGCCTACCAGGACGTGACGAACCAGGATCTGCGCATCGCCCGGGGTTCCGGCGACACCTGGACCACCGAGCTGGTCGACGACGGCGAGTGGGCCGGCGCCGACGGCGAGCTCTTCGACAACGGCAGCTTCCCCGCCATCGTCTACTTCGACGGAGAGGACAACGACGTCCGCCTCGCCACGAGCGACGGCAGCGCCTGGACCCTCGACACCCTCGGTGGCCAGGAGGCGGGCCTCGGCTTCCACAACGAGACCGTGACCATCGGTGGGACACGCTACGTCGCCTGCTACGACTACACGAACCGCACCATCTGGTTCGCCAAGCTTTAGTTGTTCGCGGTCTGGGCCGGGATCGCATGGGCAGGGACGCTCGAGGTCCACGTCCTGGACGTGGGCCAGGGTGACGCGATCCTCATCGAGGCCCCCGACGGCGAACACATCCTGGTCGACTCGGGCACCCGCAGCGCGGACCTGGTTCCGGTCCTGAGCGCCCTCGGAGTCGAGGACCTCGACCTCGTCGTCGCCACCCACCCGCACGCCGACCACATCGGGGGCATGCAACAGATCGTCCGGTCCTTCGACGTCGAGCTCTTCCTCGACAACGGGCTGGAGCACACGACGAAGACCTACGGGGAGCTGGTCCAGACGCTCGACGAGGAGGCCGTCACCCATCGCACGGCCCAGAAAGGCGAGGTCTTCACCTATGACGACCTGACCGTGACGGTGTTGTGGCCCGGACCGAAGACGCTGCGGGGCACGCGCTCGGACCTCAACTCGAACTCGGTGGTCCTGCGCCTGGACCACGGCGAGGTCTGCTTCCTGTTGACCGGTGACGCCGAGGCCCCGACCGAGCGCGCGCTGATATCCGGGGGGATCGAGCGCTGCGAGGTGCTCAAGGTGGCCCACCACGGCTCGAACCACTCCACCTCGGCGGCCTTCCTGCGCGCGGTGGACCCCGACATCGCCCTCATCAGCTGCGGCCTGGGCAATCGCTACCACCACCCGGGGGACCAGACGACCGCGCGGCTGGCAGCATCCGGCGCCGTGATCTACCGCACGGACGCGTGGGGAGTGCTCACACTCGAGAGCGACGGCCGCAACGTCGAGGTCCTCGACGGCCTCCCCTCGGCCGCGAACCTGGGGTGGTTGCCGCGGGACGCCACGGTCGCCGCCCCGCGCCCGGCCATCGAGCCCCTCCCCGAGACGGCCCCGAAGATCGCCGGATCGGGCGGCGCGCGGCCCCGAACGAGCGATCCGGACGAGATCGAGCCCCCGAGGGGCTTGTTCTGGCGTATCAGACAATGGTGGCAGCGGCGCAGCACTCGTCGCGACCAGACAAAGGAGTAGGGATGTTCAGCTGGATCCTCGGCCTGTTGCTCTTCGTCAGTCCAGCGTTCGCGGGGGTCAACGTGAACACCGCGTCGTCCTCCGAGCTCGAGACCCTCCCTGGCATCGGTCCGTCGAAGGCCTCCGCCATCATCGAGTACCGCACGGCCAACGGCCCCTTCTCGACCCTGAACGAGCTCGACAGCGTCCCGGGCATCGGCCCGGCCACGCTCCAGAGCATCTCGGCGATGGTCGAGTTCGGTGAGGCGGGTGAGGCAACTGACGCGCCGGAGGCAGCGGAGGCGACAGCGACAGTGGCGACAGAGCCGGCCGCTGACGCCATCGACGTGAACGAAGCCTCGGTGAGCGAGCTCCAGGCCCTCAATGGCATCGGCCCGGCGAAGGCGCAGGCCATCATCGACGACCGCACCGCCAACGGCTCCTACTCCAGCTGCGGCGACCTCACGCGGGTCAAGGGCATCGGCAACGCCACCGTCGCGTCCATCGGCAGCGCCTGCAGGACCGAGTAGGCCCATGTCCAGCGAAGAGACCCTCCGCGCCGAGCTCGTCACCACGGCGCGCCAGCTCCACGCCAGCGGCTGGGTGGCGAACCACGACGGCAACGTCAGCGCCCGGCTCGGCGATCACTTCCTGGCGACGCCGACGTCCATGTCGAAGGGCGCCGTCAGCGCCGAGATGCTCATCGTCGTCGACGGAGAGGGCGAGCTGGTGAGTGGAACGCGCAAGGGCTTCTCCGAGCTGAAGCTGCACCTGGCCGCCTACCGGATCCGCCCAGACGTCCACTGCGTCATCCACGCCCATCCTCCGACCGCGACGGGCTTCGCCGTGGCCCAGGTAGAGCTCGGCCCTCCCTTCATGGCCGAGCCGGTCGTCTCCCTGGGACGCCGGATCCCGCTGGTCCCGTTCTCCATGGAGCCGGACCTCCAAGAGCTTGAAGAGGCCGACGCCCTGATGCTCGCCAACCACGGCGTGCTCACGGTGGGGCCGGACCTCGAGACCGCGCTGTTGCGCATGGAGCTCGTCGAGCACCTCGCGAAGATCGCCCTCGTCGCCCGCCAGCTGGGAGGTCCCGTCGCGCTCCCAGAGGACCTCGTCGCGCAGCTCCACGAGAAACACGAGGGGATCTTCGAGCGCGAGGCGGACAGCCCCGCCGAGTCCACCTGGACACGCCGCTCCGGCTCGGCCACCTCGATCGTCGCCGACGCGCTCAAGCGACACTCCTGACCGTGGCCGCGGGGCAGCCCTGGCAATAAGGGGTTTGGAGCGCCCGAAAGACGGGCGAGGACGCCTAGAGGTTCCCGATGAGCAGATGGTTGAAGGCCCTGGCGAAAGCTGGGCTGGTCGACTTGACCGACGCCGAGCGCGAGCGGGTCGGTGGAGGCGCTGGCCCCGCCGATCCGGAGGAGATCGAGCGCATCCTGGCTGAGTCCCGCGCGCTGGAGAGCGGCGAGGTGGACCTCGAGGCGGACACCGACCCGGCTCTGGAACCCCCGGAGCCCCCGCCTGTCCACGTCGAGCCCCTCGTCGACGTGCAGTCCGGCGTGCCGCTGGACCAGGTCTACGACCGCCTGGGTGTCACCGGCTCGCCATATCCGGCGGAGAAGCTGCTCACGATCCTGGACGCGATGAAGGCGCTGGACCCGGCAGCACGCAAGGCGGCGATCCTCGCGATGGACACCGCGGAGCCGACCTGGACCATCAGCGACCCCCTGCTCGACGCCGACCGCAAGATGGAGGCCCTGCGCACCGCCCAGGCCGAGCTCGACGCGACCGTCGCGGAAGCAGAGACCAAGGCGGCCGACGATCTGAGCTCGCAAGACCAGTACAAGGAGAAGGCCTCGACAGAGATCCGCAAGCAGATCGCGGACCTCGAGGCCCTGCTCGCCCAGGAGCTGCAGGACGTGGCCGACGCCAAGGCGCAGGTCAACGTCCGCCTCGCCGAGACACGCAACATCTGCACTCAGGAACGAGCCCGCTACGAGGCGGAGATCGATCGCCTGAAGACCCTGAACGTCACATTCCCCCAGGAGAGCTGAACATGGCCAAGCTGACGCCGTTGTCCAAGGGACTCATCGCATTCGCCATCATCGCCGTAGCAGGCGCCGCCATCTACCACCTCGGGTTCTCCGACCCGGGCGAGGTCGACCCCCTCTCAGAGGGCGACCCCAGCGTGCCGACCTTCGGCGGGGACGGTGGAGCGCTCGGGACCAAGAGCAACCCGCTCAAGGTGTCGATCGTCTCCTTCCACGGCTACGCCCCGGCGCTGGTCGCCAACGGGAACTCGCTGACGACCCAGCCCGGCTCCATCTTCGACAAGGCCGGCGTGAACGTGGAGCTCGTCATCCAGGACGACATCCCGACGCTGTCCACGATCTTCACCAGCAAGACGGCACACTGTTCCTGGCGTACCAGCGACTTCTGGGCCCAGGAGCACCCGAACCTCCGCAACGCAGGGCTCGACGCCAAGGCCGTCGTCGTCGTCGACAACACCCAGGGGGCCGACGCGGTCATCGCGACCGATCCAAAGGTCAACTCCATCGAGGACCTCGCCGGCAAGTCCATCGCCCTGTTGCAGTACACGCCCTCGGACGGAATGGTCATCGACGCCATCGACAACAGCTCCCTGACGGCGCGCAAGAAGAACTCGATCAAGTTCATCTACGTGAACCCCGACGAAGGCCTCGCCGGCGTGAGAGCCGCGCTGGAGTCCGGCAACGCCGACGCCGCCGCCCTCTGGGATCCGGACCTGTCCCTGGCCGCCACGGGCATCGACGGCGCCCACGTCATCTACTCGACGGCCACCGCCACGAACCTGGTCTACGACGTCATCGTCTGCGACACGCGACACCTCGACGACCCGGCCAACGACGCAGCCTTCCAGGGCTTCGTGCAGGGCTGGCTCGAGGGCGTCACCGCCGCCGAGTCCGACCCGGACAACGCCGTCCGCGCGCTGCGGGAGACAGAGGAGTTCTTCGACCTGCTCGCCCGCGAAGAGGGCGACGCCTTCGTGAAGGGCCTCTTCGACGGCATCGTCTGGACCGGGCTCGAGGACAACGCCCGCATCCTCGGCATGGCCGGAGGCACGAACCACTACGAGCGCGTCTACAAGCGCTTCGACGGCATCTACCGGGGAGCCGGAGCGCTGGCGAACCCCAACTCGCCGGTCATCAACCCGCAGGACAGCTTCGAGTACAAGTACGTCCAGAAGCTCCTCGCCGAGGACGCCGCTGCGAAGGCCGCGGCCGCCAAGCCGCAGTTCGTCTTCACCGAGAAGGAGCGTGACGAGGCCCACGCCCGCCAGGCCCAGCTCACCAAGCCCATCACGATCAACTTCGCTACCGGCAGCGCCGAGCTCACCAAGCGCAGCGAGCAGATCATCGACGACGAGATGGTCCCCCTCATCGAGAACAACGGCGCCGCCTACTTCGAGGTCAGCGGCAACACGGACTCGACCGGCTCGCGCGGCACGAACATGACCCTCTCCGGCAAGCGGGCCGCCGTCGTGGTCGACTACCTGGTCCTGCAGTGGGAGTTCCCGCGCGAGCGCTTCGTCGTCGTCGGGTACGGACCCGACAAGCCGATCTGCGACGAGTCCAACCCCGCCGCCGAGGAGCTGTCTCTCGAGGACTGCCGCTCAGCCAACCGGACCACCCGTCTGGCAATCCACAGCCGGGGCTGAGCCCGGATGTGGAACCCCTACGACGTCCTCGACGCCAAGACGAGGCGCATCCTCGGCGTCGCGGCGGTGGCCACGGTCATCGCCGTCTGGTGCGTCCTGAGCGGCGCCGGACTCGTAGAGGCCAACAAGCTGCCGGCTCCGTGGGAGGTCGCAGAGGCCTTCGTGAACCTCGCCTGGAACCCCGAAAAGGGCGAGTCCCCCCTCGGTCGGGCGACAGCTGCGTCGCTGTCCCGGGTGGCGGTAGCGGGGCTCCTGCTCGTCGCGATCGGCGTTCCCATCGGCATCCTGATGGGCGCCTCGACCCGCGTGAACGCGGCGCTCTCCCCGCTGGTCGACCCCTTTCGCTCCGCACCCATCGTGGCGGTCCTGCCCATCCTCGTGATGTGGCTGGGGATCCAGGAGTCGATGAAGATCACCTTCCTCTTCCTGGGCGCGGTCGTCTACCTCATCCCGATGGTGCGCGACGCGGTCCGGGCGGTACCGAGCACCTACTACATCTCGGCCAGGGACCTCGGGGCGACGCCCTGGGAGTCCATCCGCCACGCGGTCGTGCCGATGGCCATGCCGCGCATCGCGGACGCGGTCATCGTCGCGGTCAGCATCGAGTGGACCTACATCACGGTCGCCGAGTACGTGAACGCAGAGGTCGGCCTCGGGCAACTGATGTCCCACGCCCGACGGTTCTCCGCGATGGACCAGGTCTTTGCGAGCATCTTCGTCATCATCGGCCTGGCGCTCGTGACCTTCACGGCCATGACCGCGGTCAAGAAGCGCTTCTACGACTGGGAGGTCACGTGAGCGTCGAGCTGTGCGACGTCGTCCAGGAGTACCCGAAGCCGGAGGGCGGCATCCTGCGCGTGGTCGACGGCATCAGCCTGAAGCTCGAGGGGCCGGGCATCACCATGATCCTGGGGCCTTCGGGCTGCGGAAAGTCCACCATCCTCCGCATGATGGGCGGCGTCCGACCGCTGAACGTCGTGACCCCCACCTCTGGAGAGGTCCTCATCGACGGCGAGGCCTGCGTGGGTCCCCACGACGACGCGGTGATGGTCTTCCAGCGCTACGCGAACAGGCCGGATTTGAGCGTGCGAGAGAACGTCGCCTTCCCCTTCCGCCTGGGCCTGTGGAAGGAGCGCGTCTCGGCGGCCGAGCAGAAGGCCCGCCTCGAGGCCATCCTCGAGCAGGTCGGGCTCGCGGACAAGGCCGAGCTCAGGCCCGCGCAGCTCTCCGGCGGGCAGAACCAGCGGGTGGCCCTGGCGCGCGCCCTGGTGCTCCAGCCACGCATCCTGCTCATGGACGAGCCCTTCGGGGCCCTGGACGCCCAGACGCGCGAGGAGATGCAGGAGCTCTTGAGCACGCTCTTGGAGACCAACCCCTGCGTCGTCGCCTTCGTGACCCACGACGTCACAGAGGCGCTCCTGCTCGGGGACCGGGTCGTCGTGCTCTCCACCCAGCCCGCGAAGATCGCGGATGACTTCACCATCGAGGAGCCACGCCCACGCTGCACTCACTGGCAGCGCTCGAGTTCGGCCGTGGCGATGGAGGAGCGCATCCTCGAGCAGCTCCACGCCAGCGGCAAGGGCCAGGTGCGGGTCTCGCTCTGATGGCCGATCACAACAAGCCTCTGGCCCCCATCAAGCGCCTCTGGCAGGCCGCTGACGATGTCCCGGAGGCCAACGCCAACTACTTCAAGGAGATGGTGACCTCGCAGATGAGCGTGCTGGGGCTGGTCGGAGCCCTGGGCCTGGGCGCCGTCCTCAGCATCCCACTGGGCATCGGCGTCGGGGTCATCCCGATCATCGCCGCCCTCGCCGTCGAGGGCATCGCGGCGCTCTTCGTGCCCTCCTCGCCGGTCTTCCGGGAGTTCGTCAACCGCAAGAAGCGCGCTGAGCGACGAGCCGCCGTTCGCGCCCACCTCATCGCAGAGCTGGAGCGCAAGGCGCGGCCGGACGACAAGAACTGGCGCGCCTACAACAAGATGCTCGACCGCCTCGACTCCCTGCGCCAGATCGCCGGATCGCGCAGCACGCAGCTGACCGGTCGCAACATCGAGGACCTCGACGACGCCTCGGTCGACTTCCTCGGGCTCTGGATGGCGTGGCTCGCCATGCGAGAGCGCTGGGACGACGTGGACGAGCGCGGCTTGAACCGGCGCCTCGGCGAGATCGAGGTCCAGCTGGGCCAGGCCACCGACGCCGTCGACAGGAGGCACCTCCAGAAGGCGCAGGCCGATCTGACGCGCATCCTCGAGCGCCGGAAGTCGCTTTGGGGCCGGGCCGCCGCCGTGGAGGCCGCGATGTTGTCGATGGCGGACACCTTTGAAGAGGTCTACCAGCGGGTGGTCGCGAACCCCGGCAGCGCGGACGTCACGGAAGCCCTGGACGACGCGGTCGAGCGCATGCGCGTCGAAGAGGCCCTCGACTTTGCGGTCGACACGGAGCTGGAGGACCTCTTCAAGAAGCGTCGCGCCAAGAAGCAGAAGGTCCGATGACGACCCGGTTCCAGAGGCAGGACCTCCGAGAGCGCTTCGACTTCGACGCCAGCAACGACCTGGTGGCGGGGGCGCTGGGCCGCGCGATGCGCAATCACGCCTCGCTCCTGCGCTTCGTCGCCCGCTACGCGAGCTGGAACGGCTACTTCGGCAGCGGCGTGGCCGCGCTGGCCGCGAAGATCGGCCGCAGTCGAGAGCTCTTCCGCGACCGGGACGAGCCCATCGTGGCCTTGTCAGACCGCAGCGTCCTGGTGGCGAGCTTCTTCTTCGACGCCGCCCGCGACGAGTTCGACGACTCCGACACGGAGCACAGGGACACCCACCGATGTCTGGCCCAGGCCACGCTGCGGGGCATCTTGCAGTACGGCCGGATGACCGACACAGAGAAGATCAACGCGGCGTTGGCGGACCCCACGTGGCTGGACGGGCTCCAACAGCGAGTTGCCATCGGCTACGGCACGCACACGCCTGACACGCTGCCGAACATCTTCCGCTCCATCGGCTACCACCTCGGCAGCGAGGTCCTCGCCGACGGGGAGTTCTCGCTGATCGACGAGGCCCTCGACAGCGGCGATCCCGCGCTGGTGGCCTACCTGCGGAGCACGAAGATCGAGGTGGCGGGCGGAGAACACCTCGCCTACGCCTGGATCTCCAAGCACAGCGCCCATGGCTGCGGCGCCAACGCGGAGTGCTTCGATCAGGCGGTGATGGGCCTGCGCCGAGCCTTCCAGTTCTGCGACCTCGCCTGGCACGAAGAACTCAAGGAGCAGGTCTTCCTCGGCTTCGGGGACTTCTCACGCGACCACGCGCTGTTCTTCGACCGGGTCAACGAGCCCTGAGCTGGACCCGGCGCGCCCTGGTTCCGATCGCGGCGGTCGGTGCCTGCCTGCTGCACGCGCTGCACTACACGGCCCACTGGGTCGACGACACCTTCATCACCCTTCGCTATGCCCGGAACCTCTGGGCTGGCGAAGGCCTCGTCTTCAACCCGGGCGAGCACGTCGAGGGCATCACGAACCTGGGCTGGGCGCTCGTCCTTGCACCCTTCACCAACGGAGACGGGCTGAGGGCGGCGCGGGTCATCGGGCTGATCTGTGCGCTGGCGGCGGTCGGGCTGGCGCTCCAGGCGCTGAAGACTCCCCTCGAGATGCTCGTCGCCGCCTGCATCCTGGCGGTGGTGCCCTTCTTCCCCTTCTGGGCGGTGCAGGGCATGGAGACCCCGGTGGTGGCGCTGTTGGTCACCGCCTCCTGGGTCTTCTACCCCAAGGAGCGCGAAGGCGGCCTACCGCTGGCCTCCATGGCCATGGCCATGGCGCCGTGGATCCGCCCGGACGCGGTGATGGTGCCGCTGATCGTCGTGGCCTGGCACCTGGCGACCCGCGGACCTCGGCGGACGCTGCTGCGAGGCGGCGCCATCGTGCTCGCCAGCGGGCTCGTGCTCGTGGTCACCAAGCTCGTCCTGTTCGGCTCGGTGCTGCCCAACACCTTCCACGTCAAGGTGCAGGCCGACGGCTGGATCAAGGGGGTCATGTACCTCTTGAACTTCGGCTGGGAGATGGGCCTCGGGGTGGTCCTCGTAGCCGCCGTGCTGTGGCGGATTCGCAGCCTGCCGGCGCTGGTGGCCCTGGCCTACCTGGCGATGAGCGTGGCCGTCGGAGGCGACATCTTCGACAACTTCCGCCTCTTGATGCCGGCGCTGCCGGCAATGGCCATCTGCCTGGCCCTCTGCGCTCGAGGGCGGCTGCGCTGGCCGGTGCTGGCGCTGTCCCTCGGGCTGGGCGTGGCCCTGGCGCCCACCGACCGGGTGCGCGACCTCGCCATCCACGAGGCCATTCCCATGCCATCGACCCGGCGTACTCAGAAGACCGGCGTGCTCGCGGGTCACATCCACTGGGGCTGGGACGACAACTCCTTCGGAGCCTGGCCAGCCGCCTGGGCGGTCGCCAACACCCCAAAAGACGCTCGCCTGTCGTTCTCCGAGCTGGGGCTCTTCGGCTACGTGGTCGACAACCACATCGTCGATCCCCTCGGCCTCACGGAGCCTGGCCTGGTCGGCATGTACGACCCCAGCGACCGGGTCGCCTGGCTCTCCGAGCGCACCGACGTGCTCTTCGTCGACATCACCGGCGGCCACTTCGGGCGGGCCAAGCCCGCGCTGCGCGTAGCCGGATGGGAGCCATACGACGGCTGCGAGACCTGGTGGGTGTTCACGAAGGGTGACGTCGAGCCCCCCACGGATCTCGCCAGCCGAGTCGATCTGGCCTGGTCGCGCGTCCCCCACATGAGCACCTTCCACTCCGTCCTCATCGAGGAGGCTCGTGTGGCGGGGGCCTCCGACGAGGACCTCGACCGGTGGCACGAGCGGCTCCAAGGCACCCGCGGAGCCGCGGCCCAGACCGGCTGCCCGAGCCGCCTCGACCCGGACAACCCGCCCGCCCGGATCTGGCCTCGACCGAAGGTCGCCGTCGAGGACATCGTGGCCCCCGTCCAGGCAGAGGACCTCGACTGCGAGGGACGCATCGCCCGCGCCCGGCGGGCCTGGCAGACCGCGCTCGTAGAGCTGACCTCCGACGAGGCGATCGCGGCGGCTGCGGCGGTCGTGGCCGCAGAGGACGCCAGGTCCATGAAGAACAACTCGCTCCGGGCGGTGGTCCTGGCGGACAGCGCGCTGTCGGGCATGGCCCACATGGAGACGCTGAGGGCCTTCGAAGTCTGCAATCCCGACCGACGAGACCGCCTCCCGTGATTAGCTCTCGGTCATGACTACTCTCACCCCTGTCGCGCAGGCCTCCGTCAAAGCACGAGCGGCCTTCATCGCCAAGACCTACGTCCACCTCTTCGGCGCCATCATCGCCTTCACGCTCATCGAGGTCGCCCTGTTCTGGACAGGCCTCGCAGAGCCCATCGCCACCGCGATGCTCAGCGTCAGCTGGCTGCTGGTCCTTGGCGCCTTCATGGTCGTCGGCTGGATCGCCAGCGCCGCGGCGGCCCGGGTGAGGCCGCTCCCCCTGCAGTACCTCGCCCTGGCCACCTTCGTGACGGCCGAGGCCCTGATCTTCGTCCCGATGCTCTACCTCGCGGAGCACTACGCCCCGGGGGCCATCCAGAGCGCCGCGCTCGTGACGCTGATCGGCTTCGCGGGGCTGACCGGCGTCGCGATCTCCACGCGCAAGGACTTCTCCTTCATGGGAGGGATGCTGCGCTGGATCGGCGTGGGGGTGATCCTGCTCATCGTCGGCAGCGTGGTCTTCGGCTTCCAGCTGGGGACCTGGTTCTCGGTGGGCATGGTCGTCTTCGCCGGCGCCGCCATCCTCTACGACACGAGCAACATCCTCCACCGCTACCCGCGGGACCGCTACGTCTCGGCCTCGCTCTCCCTCTTCGCCAGCGTGGCGATGTTGTTCTGGTACGTGCTGCGGATCTTCATGGGCCGGCGCTGACCGCTCAGCGAGCGAAGAACTCCGCCTCGCTGGGGTGCCAGCAGGAGGAGCATCCTCCGACCCTACTCCGTGTGGATGTCGTCCACGATGCCAACCACGACGGCGTGGACAGGCGAGTCGTCGTCGGCCAGGATCTGCCTCGCCGTGTTGCCCTCTCGGGCGCAGAGCACCAGGTCGCCCTCGCCCGCCTGGACCGAGTCGCTGGCCAGGAAGACGTGGCCGTTGGGGGTCTCACCGTCCCACTTCACCGGGCGGCAGACCAGCACCGTGTGGCCCACGTAGACCGGCAGCTTCACGGTGGCGACGGCGTTGCCGATGACCCGGCAGAGGATCACTCGCGACCCCAGACGTGATCGACGATGGCCACGATCGAGGCGTCGACCGGGGTGAAGGTCTGGGGCAGCGCGAGGGCGGCCTCTCGCCCGCAGATCCACTGGACCGTGTCTCCGACCCCCGCCTGGAGCGGATCCGCGGCGACGATGGGGTCGCCCTGGGCGTCTCCGTTGTGGTCATGGGGCTGGATGACGAGCAGCTTGACCCCCTCGAGGGCCTCGTGCTTTTGGGTGGCAACGACCGTGCCGATGACGCGCGCGAGCTCCATCAGGTCTCCACTCTAAAGGGCGCGGGGCGAAGCAGGTAGGCCAGGAAGTCCTCGTGCGGCCGCGCGATGACCTCGATCTGGACCTTGCGCTCGAGCAGCACAGCCCCTGCGATCTCCGCAGCCGCTTCGACATCGGCCTGCTCGCCGTGCACGACGAAGAAGGCCTTTCCGCCGAGCGCCGGGGTGAGGCGCAGGCCGGCGAGCACGACCTCGGCGTCCTTGAGCGAGCGGTCGCAGGACTCGAGCATCGCCGCCACGGAGGTCGCTTCGATCACCCCGATGGTGTCTGGCTCCTCGCAGTTGTGGTAGCCGCGCAGTCCCGGCACGATGGCGCCGTGGACCATCGGAAGGAGCATCGCGTCGAGGTGGTGTCCGGCCCCGGCCTCGAGGGCCGCCGAGTAGCTCTCCTCGACCTCGGCGACACCGCCAGCGAAGAGGATCAGGTACTTGCCCGGCTCGACGAGGTTGGCCTCGAGGATCTCGACCGGCGAGCGCTTCACCATGGCGTCCAGGACGCGGTAGCCACGCGCGATCGAGTCGAGCTCGACGAGTGCGAGCGCATCCCCGGTTCCGCTCATGTCGCTCAGACGATGCGGAAGTAGCCGGCCAGCGTGCAGCGCCGGACCCGCGTGAAGTCGATGGCCGTCGTGAGGCCCTCGCCGGTGGGGCTGGCGATCGTGAAGCTGGTGAAGCCCTCTCCCCCGAAGCCGAGGCCCGCGTAGTTCGGCGCGTTCTTCACGAAGATGCTGACGTCCATGACCCGCGCCATGCGATGCAGCGCGTCGAGGTTCTTGGAGTACATCGACGCCGTGTGCCCGAAGCCGTGCTCGGCCTCCTTGGCGAGATCGATGCCCTCGTGCACGTCACGCACCCGGACCACGCCGATGACCGGCATGAGCAGCTCGTGCTGCACGAAGGGGTGCTCGAAGGGGACCTCGCAGATGATGAGCCGAGGGTCCCCGGAAAACGGCACGTCGATCTCACGCAGCATCGCGCTCGGCATCTTGCCGATCCAGTCCCGGTTCACGTGGAGCCCGTCGGGGGTCAGGATCAGCCTCTCGAGGCGCGTGATCTGGTGGTTGCGGAGCCGCACGGCGCCGGAGTGGGTCATCGCGTCCATCAAGCGGTCGGCGACCTTGTCGACGACCAGCACTTCTTTTTCGTCGGTGCAGATGACGTTGTTGTCGAAGCTCGCGCCCGCGACGATGTTGCGCCCCGCGTCATCGATGTCGGCGGTCTCGTCGACGACCACAGGCGGGTTGCCCGGGCCCGCGCAGATGGCCTTCTTGCCCGAGTTCATCGCCGCCTGCACGACCCCAGGGCCGCCGGTGACGACGATGAGACGCAGCCCCGGGAACTTCATCAGCTCGGTCGCCGAGGCGATGGTGGGGACCGCGACGCAGCACATCAGGTTGTCCGGCCCGCCCACCTCGATGCTCGCGCGGTTGATGAGGTCGATGCAGTAGCCGGAGATGCTCTTGGCGGCCGGGTGGGTGTTGAAGACCACCGTGTTGCCACCGGAGACCATGCCGATGCCGTTGCAGATGATGGTCTCGGTGGGGTTGGTGCAGGGCGTGATGGAGCCGATGACGCCGTAGGGCGCGCGCTCCATGAGGGTGAGTCCGCCGTCGCCGGTCCACGCTGTGGGCTGGAGGATCTCCGGGCCGGGGGTCCTGTGGATGACCAGCAGGTTCTTCTTGACCTTGTCCTCGACGCGGCCGAGTCCGGTCTCCTCGTGCGCCATCCGCGCGAGGCTGTGGACATCCTCTGCCGCGCGCCGCCGGATGTTCGCGATGATCTCCCGGCGCTTCTCCAGCGGCAGGTTGATCAGGACACGCTGCGCGGTGCGCGCGGCGTCCACGGCCTCCGACACGGTCTTGTAGACGCCGTGCGGGTTCGCCGGAGGCTCGCTGGAGGCGGGCATCTCCCCAGCCCGCACCCGCGCGAGGACCCGCTCGACGATGCTGTGGATCTCCTCGCGCTGCATCAGCCGTCAGCCTTCGGAAACGGCGGCACCTTGTTGAACACCAGCTCGCCGTAGCGATGGATCGAGTCGACGATCGCCATGACGACGGCGTCGACTGGCCGGTTGTCCGTGATGTCCGTCTGGCGAGCGGAGGAGCCCGAGGCGTAGAGGACGACCTCGCCGACTCCCGCGCCCATCGCGTCGGCCGCGACGACAAAGGACTCCCTGCCTTCCAGAGCGAGGGACAGGTCCTGCACGAGGTACAGGCGCAAGCCCTCGATCTTGGGGTCCTTTCGCGTCGAGACCACGGTCCCGACGATGCGGCCGAGCTTCATCTATCAGCCACCTTGGGGGCCACGACCGAGCGGGAGGACCTCGTCGATGTTCGCGTGGGGACGCGGGATGACGTGGACGCTGACCAGCTCGCCGATGCGCTGGGCCTGGCGAGCGCCGGCCTCTGTGGCCGCCTTGACAGCCGCGACGTCGCCGCGCACCACGGCGGTGACATAGCCACCACCAATCTTCTCGTAGCCGACCAGCTCTACGCGAGCGGCCTTGACCATGGCGTCGGCGGCTTCGACCACGCCGACGAAGCCACGGGTTTCGATCATTCCGAGGGCATCAGCCATCTGGATCTCCGGTTTGTTCAGGAGGTAGAGAGAGACTCGATCACGGCCTGGGCGGCCTGGGCGGCCGAGTCGATCTCGGACTCGGTCCCAGCCATCCACAAGCGCCCGAAGGCGCCAAAGGGCCGGAGGTTCACGAGGTTGACGTTCGCGGCCTTCTCGGCCTCGTTCGCCGCGATGACCGCCCACACAGCTGGTTCGGTCTCGAGGATGAAGAGCGACTGTCCCGGAATGAGCAACATGCCCTGGCGGTTCCGGTTGATGAGCTGGGCCTGGTAGGCCTCTACCGCGCGGATGATCTGGTTGCTGACCACCTTCGGCTTGCTCACGGCGGCCCTGTCGGCGCCGAGGTACTCGAGGATCGCGTCACCCGCTGAGAGCACCTCGCCCTTGTCGTCGTGGTGGATCTCGAGCAGGCCGAAGGCCCGCTCCACCACCTGCACCGCGGGCACCGCGCGCGTCGCCTTGAGCGCGACGTCCGTCACCCGGTTGATGATCATCCCCGGAGCCGTCTCCACCCACAGCGACGCCTGTCCGGCGAGGGGGAGGAAGCCCCGGCAGGTCGTGCCGGTGAAAGCAGCCAGCTGCGGCTGGAGGGAGTCGATGAAGACGTAACCGCGAACGGTGACCGACATGAGAGCGCGAACTCGGCGTCTGGGGAGGCAGGACTGTCCGCGACGTCTGTACCGCGCGCGTGCGAGCGACGTCAAGCTGGGGTCCCGCCGTTGACAGCGTGAGCCCGCCGGTGGTAGCCGAAGGTGTCCAAGGACGGAGAGTCACCGTTGAAACCAGCGCTTGTCGTTTGCTCGCTGATGCTACTGACCGCTTGCCCCCAGGCCCAGGAGACCCTCCCTGGGGGCGAAGTCCCCCCTGGAGGCGCCATACCGGGCGCTCCCGACGAGCAGCGGACCGAGACACCGGGAGGCTTCGACCTGACCGATGGCTCCGTGATGCTCACCGGAACGGTGATCTACGAGGGGGACAAGACAGGCACGATCCGAATGGACCTCCTCACGCAAGAGGGCATCTCCGCTCCGGAGCTGGTCTCGGCCGAGTCGGTGCCTGAGCTGGGGCCTTTCAGCTTCGAGGTGCCGAAGAACTTCGGAGACCTCCACATCCTCGGCTTCGTCGACCAGCAGGGCGATGGCCCGTCTGAGGACGACCCTGCGGGCAAGCTGTCCGTCGAGATCGGCGAGGTCGACATCGGCGAGCTCGAGCTCGTGCTGAGCGAGGATCCGGATCTCGGCAACCTGCGCCCGGGCCCACCGCCAACGGATCAGCCCCCACAGCCAGATGGCGCCGACCAACCTGTGGACGATCCCCAACCGGAGCCCGACGAAGCAGCCCCGGGCGAGGTCCGGCCCGAAGACGAAGGCGGCGGGCCACCCGAGGAGGCACCAGCGGCCGAACCAGATGAGGAGGCCCCTCCCAGCGAATGATCTCCGTAGTCGTCCCGGTCTACGAGGAGGAGGGCAACCTCCAGCCTCTACACGAGGCCATCGTGGCGGCGCTGGAGAACATCGACTTCGAGGTGCTCTACATCGACGACGGGTCAGAAGACGGCAGCCACGAGGAGCTCCTCCAGCTGGCCGCCGCAGACGACCGCGTGCGCGTGATCCGGTTCGTGCGCAACTACGGACAGACCGCGGCGCTCACCGCCGGCATCCGGCACGCCACCATGCCGCTGATCGTCACGATGGACGCAGATCTCCAGAACGACCCGGCGGACATCCCGGCGATGCTGGCTCGCCTCGAGGAGGGCTACGACGTCGTGTGCGGGTGGCGCAAGGACCGCCAGGACTCGACGCTCACGCGGACCTTCCCCAGTCGGATCGCGAACAAGCTGATCTCCACCCTGTCCAACGTGCACCTCCACGACTACGGCTGCACCCTGCGGATCTACAAGGCCGAGTACATCCGCCACATCCCGCTCTACGGCGAGATGCACCGCTTCATCCCGATCTACGTCACCTGGGCGGGCGCGAAGCTCGCCGAGATGCCCGTCCGCCACCACGCGCGAACACGCGGCGTCTCGAAGTACGGTCTGGGCAGGATCCCGAAGGTCCTGCTGGACCTCACCACCGTCAAGTTCCTGCGCGACTTCTACGTCACGCCGATCTACTTCTTCGGCTGGGCGGGCTTCCTCTTCCTGCTGCTGGGCGTGCTGACCGGAGCCGGGGCCTTCGTCGCTGCGCTCTGGCTGGACCCTGCCGTCGTCGCCGTCCTGGGCGTCGGCGCGGCCTTGATGGCGATGCTCGGTGTCGTCGAGGTCACGCTCGGCATCGTCGCCGAGGTCCTCATCCGGATGCACTACGACGTCCGCGACAAGGCGCCGTATCGCATCCACAGCGTGCGAAACCTCGAGACCGACGAAGAGGTCATCGCTCGTGCCTCCTTGAGAGAGGTCTGAGCTCAGGATGTGCGGCATCGCCGGGGCCTTCAACTTCAGGGGGCCCGTCGACCGAGGACCCGTCGCGAAGATGGTCCGGGTGCTGGAGCACCGCGGCCCGGACGACGAGCACATCGTCGAGGTCGCCGAGGGCGCGCTGGCCGCGCGGCGGCTGGCCATCGTCGACCGCGAAAACGGCCGGCAGCCGCTCTCGGGAGGCGGGGTGTGGGTCGCCTTCAACGGCGAGATCTACAACCACAACCCCCTGCGCTCCGAGCACGCGGCGCTGGGCTTCCGCTTCGACACGGAGTGCGACACAGAGGTGCTCGCGGCGCTGACTGCAGAGGTCGGCCTGAAGCGTGGGCTGCGCCGTACAGAGGGCATGTTCGCGGTCGCCGCCTGGCAGCCCGGCACCCTCTGGCTGGCGCGGGACCGGCTCGGCCAGAAGCCCCTCTACTGGACGCGGCTGGAGGACGGCACGGTGCTCTTCGCCTCCGAGCTCAAGGGACTCCTCGTCCACCCAGGGGTCTCCAGGCGGATCGACGAGGTGGCGCTGTCCCAGTACCTGATGTTCGAGTACGTGCCGGCGCCACGCAGCATCTACGCGGACATCCACAAGCTCGAGGCCGGGACCGTCCTGGTCTGCACGGCCGAGGGCGAGCGGCTCGAGCGCTGGTGGGACCCGCCGCTGCCCGGACACGGGGCCCAGCGAAAGGGCATCGCCGAGGAGCGCTGGGTCGAAGCCATCACCACCTCCTTGCGCATGGCTGTACGCAAGCGCTGCGACACGGACCTGCCGCTCGCCATCCTGTTGAGCGGTGGAATCGACAGCTCGGCCATCGCGGCGCTGGCGGTGAAGGAGCGGAAGGCGCCGCTGCATTCCTTCTCCCTGGTCTTCGACGAGCAGAGCTTCGACGAGTCCGGACCGGCCCGCGCGGTCGCCGAGCACCTCTGCCTGGAGCACACGGAGGTCCGCTTCCGGGCGGGCCGGATGCCAGAGGTCCTGGACGCCTTGAGCGCCGGCATGTGCGAGCCCCTCGCGGACGGCTCCCTGCCCTCGACCTGGGTGCTCGCCGAAGGCATCCGAGCCGCCGGTCACAAGCTGGCGATAAGCGGCGACGGCGCCGACGAGCACTTCGGCGGCTACCCCACCTACTTCGCACACCGCATCGCAGCTCCCGCCAGCGTGGGGAGCGGGCTCCTCGGGCGAGTCGCCGGGCGACTCCCGGCCAGCCGTGAGAACCTCGGCGCCGGCTACCTCGCCCGTCGCTTCACGGCCGGCCTGCCCCATGCCCTGGCCAGACGCAACCAGGTCTGGCTGGGAGCCTTCCTCCCCGACGAGCTCGAGCCGCTGCTCGGCCTCCAGGTCGACCCCTGGGACACCGTGGACCGCTGGGGTCGCGTGGTCCAGGGCCTGGACGTGGCCGAGGCGGCGATGTTCCTCGACCAGCGCCTCTACCTCGGAGAGGGTGTCCTCGCGAAGGCGGACCGGGCGACGATGCTCCACTCCATCGAGCTCCGCAGCCCCTTCCTGGACCACCGCCTCGTCGAGCTCGCCCAGAACCTGCCGGTACGGCACAAGATCCGAGGGAGGAAGACCAAGGTCCTCCTTCGCCGGGCGCTCTCCGGGCTCGTCCCCGACTGGGTCGTGGAGCGCCCCAAGAAGGGCTTCGGCACCCCCCTGGCCCACTGGCTGGCCGGCCCGTGCAAGCACCTGCTGGACGACCTGCCCGAGTCCCTCGAGGGTCTGTGTGACCCGCAAACGGTCAGGCGGATCCTGGATGAACACGAGCGCGGCCACCGGGACCACCGTCGGAGACTGTGGACCCTGTTGACCCTGTCGAGGTGGCGGGGATCGCCCTGGGGACCGACCTAGGTGTCCCGAGCGTGGGCGTACCAGGCGCGGGCATCGGGGAAGGCCGCGATGGTCGCTTCGCTGCCAAGGTCCACCCAGACGAGGTAGTCGGTCTTCTCGGTCTCCACGATCGCCGCGACGAGTTGGCCCTTGGGCACGGCCCCGAGCGCCCGGATGACGTTGGTCGTGGCGACGACCTCTGAGAGGCTCCCCGTCGCAGCAAAGCGGGCTCGATGCCCCTTCCAGAGGGCCTGCAGCAGGGGCCTGTCGTCCATCAACAGCGCGTTGACGACGTCGAGGGTGCGGATGCCCTTGAGCTGGCGGCGCAAGATCTTGTCGATCCGGTTCGGCAGCTCGAGCAGATGCGCGACGTCGGCAGCCTCCTTCCTTGCGGCCTCGGCGCTGGCGGCGGCCCGAGCTGCCTCCAACGCAGAGACTGGCCTGGGTGCGCGCGCCGCCAGGCCCTCCAGACGGCTCTTCGGTGCCTCGGGCTCCGCCATCTCCGGAGGGGGAGGAATAGAGCGGCGACGCTTGCTCTCGGCCTTGGCCAGGCCCTCGATCTTCTGCTTCTCCTGGGCCTTTGCGAGCGCGGCGGCGGCCAGCGCCTTCGCCAGCTTTGCCTTGTCCTCGCTCGTGGGACCCTCCTCTGTCGGGGCGTCCTCCGCAGCGTCGGGCTCGGCGCTCGGAGCGATGGGCGTGGGCTCCAGCGCGGCGGGCTCGGGGGGCTCCAGGGCGCTGGGCATCTCAGCGCGCGCCCGAGGCGGGATGGGTGCCGGAGCCGGCGAGCTGCCCGGTTCGGAGCCCTTGAGGGTCTCCAGCGGCAGGCCGTCGACCGGCATCGAGATCAGGGGATCGGTGGCCTCCGGCGATGGATCCGTGAACTCGATGGACTCGTCCACCTCCGGCAGCGGCGAGCCAGCGCCAGAGAAGTCCCTGAGATCAGGCCCGTCGAACAGGCTCGCCAGGGGGTCGAAGCCCTTCTTTGGGTCAGCCATTTCTCCGCCTCGAGAGTGCACTTCACCCTACCCCGCCCCGGTGGTAGGGGGTACGTGCAGAGCGTGCAAAAACTGCCCCCGCCCGACCCTCTCTCACGAGCCCTCGCCGAGTGCGCGGAGGGGGGCGAGACGCCGCTGTTGCTGCTCCGACACGGCCGCACACGAGCCAACGTCGAGCGCCGCTTCGTGGGCTGCATGGACGTCCCTCTGGACGAGGTGGGACGTGACCAGGCAGAGGCCGTGTGCCGCCGGCTCCGATCCCTCCCCCGGGCGGCGCTCTACAGCTCGCCGCTGTCGAGGGCGGCCCAGACCGCGGAGCCTCTCGGGCCACCTCGGCTGCTCCCAGCCCTCCAGGAGCTCGACCAGGGCGACTTCGAGGGCCTGCTCGCACAGGAGGTGGTCCCGGACAACCCCGAGATCTTCACCGCCTGGGCCATCGACCCGACCGACGTGCGGGTCCCCGGCGGAGAGACCCTGCGAGAGCTGGCAGCCCGAGTGATCCCAGCGCTGGAAGACCTCGGCAGGCGTCACGGTCCAGGCGTCCCCGTCGTCATCGTCACCCACCAGATGGCGCTGGCGGTGGCCGTGCTCACCGCTGTTGGTCTCCCCTTCCGCTTCCTGCCCTACGTCCGCCAACCGAACACGGCGCTGTCGCTGCTCGGCTGGTCGGAGTCCGGTCTGCGCGTCCATCGCCTCAACGACCACGCCCACCTCGCCGATCCGACGCTACCCTTGGGTTCGTGACCATCCTCCTGCTGGCCTGCACCCGGAACAGCGTCCCGAACCTGCCCGTCGACGACTCGGCCGCTCCGGAGACCGACCCGACCGCGGTCGTCTACGACCCCGACCACGTCATCGAGGTCGAGATCGAGATGTCGGAGGCGGACTTCGAGGAGATGCGGAACCAGGCGCGGAACATCTTCGACATCCTCGCCGGCGAGGACTGCATGGATGAGCCCTTCGCTCATCCCTACACCTGGTTCGAGGCTGACGTGACCCTCGACGGCGACCTCATGGAGTCAGTCGCCATCAGGAAGAAGGGGCTCATCGGCTCCCAGGAGTCGACACGTCCGGGCATCAAGCTGGACCTCGACGACATCGTCAGCGGACAGCGCTGGCACGAGGTCGAGCACCTGACGCTCAACAACACCCGCCAGGACCCCTCGCGGCTGAAGACCTGCATGGCCCTCGAGATCTACGAGGCCGCCGGGGTGCCCGCGTCGCGCTGCAACTTCGCCCACGTGGTCGTCAACGGCGAGGATCTCGGGCTGTACTCCAACATCGAGCCGGTCAAGCGCCAGCTGCTTCGACGGGAGTTCGGCGACGGCGACGGCCACCTCTACGAGGGCACCCTGTCGGACTTCCGCGAGGGCTGGACAGACACCTTCGAGGACGAGTGGGGTGGCAGCGACCGAGCGGACCTCGCCGCCGTGGTGGCCGCGCTCGAGGCCGATGACGACGAGGTGCTGGCCGAGCTGGACGAGGTCGTGGACGTCGACGCCTTCCTGCGGGCATGGGCCACAGAGGTGCTCATCGGCCACTGGGACAGCTACACGGCCAACACCAACAACTTCTACGTCTACGCGGATCCGGACGACGGCGACCGCTTCCACTTCATCCCGTGGGGTGTCGACGCCGTCCTGGAGGGCGAGCAGCCCTTCGGCGCCTACAGCCCGACCAGCGTGACCGGTGAGAGCATGCTGGCATGGCGGATCTACAACACGGCCGAGGGTCAGGACCGCTACTTCGAGGCCCTCGATGGCCTGCTCGAGACGACCTGGGACGAGTCCCACTGGGCGACCCGGCTCGACGAGATGGAGGCGCTGACCAAGCCCTACCTGAGCGACTACGAGGACAAGTCCCTGCGGCGCCAGACCATCCAGAACATGGGTGACTTCATCACCTCGAGGCGCGGACACATCGAAGACGAGCTCGCCAGCGGTCCCCCCACCATCGACGACTCGCTTCGGGAGGCGATCTGCCTCGCCGAGCAGGGACGCTTCGATGTCACCTTCGACACGACCTGGGGCAGCTACGGAACAGAGAACACCTTCGCCTACGGCTCAGGCTCCTTCGAGGTGACCCTCTACGGGGAGGAGATGCCGGTGGAGTTCATGAGCGCCGTCATCGGCGAGCACGAGACCGGCTCGTCCATCCTCTTCGCCTCGGGGCGGCTCGAGGGCGGCGACGCCATCGCCTACTACGCCCTGGCCGAGACCGACGACCTCACCCAGGAAGGCACGCTGCCGGTGGACTGGAACAGGGTGCAGGCCTACCTGCTCTACGACGCGGGCGACCTGGACAACTGGCAGGTCTGGGCGTACCTGGGCGAGGGCACGCTGTCGCTCGAGACGACGGGCTCGACCCGCGGTGACGTGGTCTCAGGGAGCTCCAGCGTCGGCATCTACGGCGGCTAGGACGCGCACGGGGATCGTGACCTCCTCTGTCACCGGCATGTAGCAGAGCGTGCCCTTGCAGCCCTGGTACCTGGCCTCGAGGACCAGCGAGTGGTCGCCCAGCTCTGCCGGAGCCGTGACCGGGATCTCGATGTAGACGTCTTGATCCCAGATGGATCGCGTCATGCCCAGGACCGGGTCCTCCTTCTCGACCGCAGGAGGCAGGTCGGGCGCACCAGCGGTCAGCGGCGCGGAGGCCACCACCTTCACCTCCGTCATGTCCTGGTACAGGAAGGTGCCGTCGGGGACGGTGATGACGAAGGTGGCCTTGGCAGAGGACCCAGCAGGCACGGAGAGCCCCTGGGGCTGCACGCGGAAGGGGTTGTCGGCGGCGTCGACGGACAACAGCAGTGCAAGCGCGAGCATCAGGTGCACATTAACCACCGACGGTGCGCGTCGCGGTCGTCATCCCCGCCCTCAACGAGGAGGAGGCCCTCCCGTCGGTGCTCGCGGACCTCCGCAGACTTCGTCCCGGGCGGGTCATCGTCGTCGACAACGGCTCCACGGACCGCACCAGAGACATCGCGCTGGAAGGGGGCGCCGAGCTCGTGATCGAGGAGCGCAGGGGCTACGGCTCTGCTTGTCTCGCGGGCTTTGCACACCTGGAGGAGACACCACCGGACATCATCGTCATCCTCGACGCGGACGGAAGCGACAACGTGGACGACCTGCCGCTGTTGTTGAGGCCCATCCTCAAGGGCGAAGCCGACATGGTCCTGGGAGAGCGCGTCAGCCTCGCCGAGCAGGGCGCGCTCCTGCCCAACCAGCGCTTCGGGAACCTGCTGGCGACCCGCCTCATCCGCCGCTGGACGGGCTGGACCTACCGGGACATGGGCCCCTTCCGAGCCCTCCGCTGGGACGTGCTGCTGGCCCTGCGCATGTCGGAGATGACCTACGGCTGGAACGTGGAGATGCAGATGAAGGCAGTCCAGAACGGCCTTCGGGTCCAGGAGGTGCCCGTGCGCTACCGGCCTCGGGGCGGCGGTCGCTCGAAGATCTCGGGCACCGTCCGCGGCACGATCCGAGCAGGCATCGGCATCCTGCGCGCGACCTGGCGGCATCGAACGTGAGGGCCGTCGTGTTCACCAGGCCTCCGGTCCCGGGTACGGTGAAGACCCGGCTGATCCCGGCCCTCGGTCCAGAGGGCGCTGCCGAGCTCCACGCCGCGATGGCCGCGGATGTCTTCGCGCTGGTGCGGTCCTGTGACCTGGAGCTCACCGCCTCGATCGCCGGAGACCTCGACCATCCCTGGGTGCAGGCTCTCGACTGTCCGGTCGAAGCCCAGGTCCAGGGGGACCTCGGCGCGCGCATGCTCCACGCGATGCGGGGGCCGTCTGTGGCGCTGGGAACGGACTCCCCTACCCTGCCGCCAGAGCTGCTCCAGCGCCTCGCCGCCGGGCGACACGAGCTCGCCATAGGCCCGGCCTTCGACGGAGGCTACTGGGGCATCGCCTGGCAGCGCCCGCACCCGGAGTTGATGGCGGAGATGCCCTGGAGCACGGACGCCGTCCTCGCCGAGACCCTGCTGCGAGCCGCACACCTCGACTGCGATCTGCTTCCCTTCTGGTATGACGTGGACACCCCCGACGCGCTGTCCATGCTGCGTCAGTCACTCCGCACCCTCCCCTCCACCGTCGCTCCGCACACCCGAGCATGCCTCTCTACGACCAAGGGCTCCCAGAGGAGCTGAAGACCATCCACGTGATGGGCATCTGCGGCACGGCCATGGGTGCCATCGCCGGCATGTTGTCGGACGCCGGCTTCACCGTGACCGGCTCCGACACCGGCGCCTACCCACCGATGAGCGACTACCTCGCCTCGCTCGGGATCGAGATCCAGAAGGGCTACGTCGCCTCGAACCTCGACCACGGCCCCGACCTCGTGGTCGTCGGCAACGTCATCCGAGCGGTCTACGAAGAGGCCGCGGCCGTGCTCGAGCGGGACCTCGCCTACTGTTCCTTCCCGCACGTGCTCGGCGAGCTCTTCCTGCGCGAGGCCAGGTCCATCGTCTGCGCCGGCACCCACGGAAAGACGACCACGACCGCGATCGCCGCCTGGCTGGCCGACGACGCCGGGCTCGATCCCGGCTACCTCGTCGGCGGCGTGGTGCACGGCTGGGATCGCACGGCGAGGGCCGGTGGCGGCAGTCACTTCGTCATCGAGGGGGACGAGTACGACACCGCCTTCTTCGACAAGCGCCCGAAGTTCCTGAGCTACCGCGCCGACACCGCGATCATCACGAGCGTCGAGTTCGACCACGCGGACATCTACCGGGACCTGGAGCACTGCCAGGAGGCCTTCCGCGAGCTGGTGGCGTCGATGCCAGAGGACGGCTGCCTCGTCGCGCGCTGGGACCACCCGACGGTTCGCGCGGTCTGCGAGGACGCCCCCTGCGAGGTCCGGAAGTACGGGCCAAACCAGCAGTGGGACGGGCGCGTCGAGGCCGTCGACCACGACCGCGGCGTCATGCGCTTCTCGGTGCTGCGCGAGGGCCAGCCCTTCGGCGTGTTCAGCTCGATCCTCGTCGGCGAGCACAACCTCTACAACCAGGTCGCGGCTGTCGCGGCGCTCGAGCGCGAGGGGCTCTCAGCGGATCAGCTGTCTCGCGGCTTCGACACCTTCCGCGGCATCAAGCGGCGCCAGGACATCATCGGCGAGGTCGGAGGTGTGACCGTCGTCGACGACTTCGCCCACCACCCGACCGCCGTGCGGGTGACCACAGAGGCCCTCCGCCTCCGCTTCGGGGGGCGCCGCCTCTGGGTCGTCTTCGAGCCGCGCTCGAACACATCTCGCCGCAAGATCTTCCAGCGACCCTACGCAGAGGCCTTCGACGGCGCGGACTGCGTGATCATCAAGGCCACCTACGACGAGCGCATCGGGGCGGAGGAGCGCCTCGACCCCCACGCCCTCGCCAGCGACATCCGAGCCCGTGGCGTGGAGGCGACCTGCCTCGACCACACAGAGGACATCGTCGCCGCCGTCGCTGCCAACGCCGTCGAGGGGGACGTCGTCGCGATCTTCAGCAACGGCAGCTTCGACGGCATCCACGCCAGGCTCATCGCCGCGCTGACCCACCGCTTCGGCCCGTGACTCACTCCTGGGGGTTGTAGGGGACCATCACGGCGGCGCTCGCTTCGGCGTCACCGCCGGACTCGAAGCCACCGGTGATGAGGATCGCGCCGTCGGCTTGCACCGTCAGCTCACAACCTGGACGGCTGCGGTCCCCCTCGACGTAGGAGTAGCGCTCGCCGGAGAGCAGGTTGATGAGCTCGATCGTGGTCTGGGAGCGAGAGTTGTCGCCGTCGGGCGAGCCGCAGCCCAGGGCGTACCAGCCATCCTCGATCCACTCGTCCCACTGGCCGTCGACCCGCTCGCGAGAGGGATCCACCCCACCCACGAAGCTGCGGGTCGGGACGTCGAAGATGCGCCCGGTGGTGTCGGACACGCCACCGATGGTGCGCCCACCGCCGACCCAGACCTGCTCATCGGAGACGGGGATCAGCATCGCGCCGTCGAGCAGCTCGTAGGTCCCGCTCTCGACGGCGTAGAAGGCGTCAGAGATGTTCGGGTTGGCTGCGGCGGCGTCCTCGCTGAAGTCGAAGAGGCCGGTGGAGTCGTCACTGAGGCCCTGGACGAAGACCTCGCCGGTGGGCAGCGCGGCGCAGCCCGTCATCGCCGTCTGGTCCAGGCCGCTGATCACGACCTCTGACCAGGTCCACTCGCCGGTGTCGGGGTCCGGACGCAGGTAGTCGATCGCGGGGGTGTCCCGGTTCCCACCCATGGCGGCGCCGAAGCCGTCGCGGAACTCGTGGAAGCAGTGACCGGCCCGGGACACGTTCATGTCGGCGGCCATCTCTATCTGCTCGGTGACCGGGTCGTACTCGAAGAAAATGGCCTGCACCTTCGGCCCCTCTGACAACAGCGTCCGCCCTCCGTTGAGCCAGATCGTCCGGTCCGTCGAGAACGACAGCTCGACGTCGTACAGCGACAGCGGCAGGTAGGTCCCGGTGGGCTTGAAGATGCCCTCGCTCGGGTCGTAGATCTCGACGTCGTCGTAGCTGGCGTCCCGGTTCGGATTGGCCCCGCCGAGCAGCAGGATGCGGTTGTCGGGGAGCCGGACGGCGCCATGCTGCGAGCGGGGCTCGGCCATCGAGTCCGCGATGGAAAGGACCTGGTTGACCGGCAGGAAGGTGATCGCGACGTTGTGGTCCTGGTCGGGTCCAAGCAGGATCTCTGGCGAGCGGCCATAGCTGATGACGGTGCCGCCGGAGAGCCCAGCGACGTGGAAGCGCCCTGTGCCGAAGGCATCGAGGCCTGGAATCTCGGCCGGCTCGTCGACGCCGAAGGTCTCCGACGCCACTACGACGCCGCCGACGCGGAGCTCGATCGAGATCTCGTCGACGCCGCTGAACGCGTCGGTCGGGGTCGGGTTGACGAGGTCCAGCACGATGGTGCCCTCGGGCTGGACCAGCGTCGGCCCACCTGTGCAGGCCAGCAGGATGGGGAGGAGCACGCGCTCCACTATCTTGCCTGGGGTTAGAGGGCCGAGGTGGACGGTCGCTCCCTGCCAGCGCTGAAGACCGCGGTCCCGGGCCCGACTTCGCGCGCCTGGGTGGACCGGCTCGCCCGGCGGGAGTGCCCCGCGATCACGGCGCGGCGAGCCCGTCGCGCTGCGACCCTCGGCACCGCCGACACCGATCCGATGGTCTGGGACGAGGCCCTGGGAGCCAACGTCCGTGATGTCGACGGCAACGTCTTCGTCGACCTCACCGCTGGCTTCGGCGCGGCCAGCGTCGGTCACCGCCACCCCCGGGTCGTCGCCGCGGGGCGAGCCCAGCTCTCGCGCCTTCCCCACGCGATGGGAGACGCCTTCCCGGACCCGCGACGCATCGAGCTCCTGGAGCGCCTCGCGGCGATCACGGGGCTCGACCACAGCATCCTCGGGACCTCTGGCTCCGACGCGGTGGAGGCGGCGCTGAAGACGGCACGCATCGCCAGCGGGCGCCCAGGCGTGCTGGCCTTCTCCGGCGGCTACCACGGCCTCTCCTACGGTGCGCTCGCCGCCACCGCCTACAAGTCAGCTTCCTTCCGCGCGCCCTTCGAGGAGCAGCTCGGCCACCACGTGCGCCACGCCCCCTTTGGTGGGGCGATCGATCTCGGCGACGCCGGCGCCGTGCTCGTCGAGCCGATCCAGGGACGCGGCGGCATCCGCGTGCCCCCGGCCGGCTGGCTCGGGGACCTGCGCGAGGCCTGCGATCAGGCAGGCGCCGTCTTGATCCTCGACGAGATCTACACGGGCTTCGGGCGCACCGGCAGCCTCTTCGCCTTCCAGGCAGAGGGCCTCCTCCCCGACCTCGTCTGCCTCGGCAAGGGCATGGCCGGAGGGGCGCCCATCTCGGCCTGTGTCGGTCGCCGGGAGATCATGGAGGCCTGGGGCGCCAGCGCTGGCGAGGCGCTCCACACCCAGACCTTCCTCGGTCATCCCCCGGGCTGCGCGATGGCGCTGGCCTGCATCCAGGTGATCCTCGAGACGGCCCTTCCCCAGCGCGCTGCCGAGCTCGGGCGCTGGTTCGCCGATGAGCTGGCCGGCTTCGGCCAGGTCAGGGGTCGCGGGCTCCTGCTGGGTCTCGAGGTCACCGACAGCCTGGCCCTGAGCCGCGGGCTGCTGGAGCGCGGGTTCATCGCGCTGCCAGCCGGGGAGCAGGCCGAGGTCCTGGCCCTGACCCCACCGCTGACCGTCACCAAGGAGCAGCTCGAGGCCTTCCTGGGCGCCCTCGGAGAGCTGTCGTGAGGGCTCGTGTCCTGGACTTCCTCCGGCACGGCGGCGACGTCGAGGCCTTCGCGCTGGAGCTCTTCCGCTGGCAGGTCACCGTGTCCCCGGTCCACCGGGACTTCGCCGCGGGGGTCGAGCCGACCTCGCTCCACGAGATCCCGGCGGTGCCTGTCCGACTCTGCCGGGCGCTCGTGTTCTGCACCTCGAGACAGGGCGTCACCTTCCGCACCAGCGGCACGACCGGGGAGCGGGGCGTGCACATGATGGCCGACACAGAGGCCTACGATGTGGCCGCGCGTCTCCACTTCGAGGCCTGCGTGACGGACCCGCCCCCACAAGCCCTGAACCTCTGCCCGAGGGCAGCTGACAGCTCCCTGGGTCACATGATGCGAATGCTCTTCCCGGACGCCACCGCTGATGCCCCCTCAGGCGAGGGCCCGGTGTTCGTCGCCACCACCGCGTCCCGAGCCGCCGAGCTGCCTGTCATGGAGCTCCCGCCGGGCTCGGTCGTGATGGTCACGGGTGGCTTCAAGGGTGACTCCCCGGAGCACCTCGACCTTCGCGCTGGCCTGGGGCCCCACTTCCGGCGCATCGACGAGTACGGCATGACGGAGCTGTCCTCCCAGCTGTGGGGTGCCCCCGGTGAGGGCTACCTTCCGCCCCGCTGGCTCGTTCCCTACGCGGTCGATCCGCTCAGCGGCGAGCCCACGGAGGGAGTCGGGCTCTTGCGCTTCGTGGACCTGGCGAACTGGAGCAGCCTGCTCGCGATCGAGACCGAAGATCTCGGCGAGGTCCGCGGGGGTCGCGTCTTCCTCCAGGGCCGACTTCAGAGAGCCGAGCCCCGAGGCTGCTCGCTGGCGGCCGAGTGAGAGCTCTCGGCGACCCCGCGACCTGGAACACCGGCCTCTCGGAGGAGGGCGCCCGAGAGGCACTGCGCGTCGAGTTGGAGTGCATCTCGACGGCGACCACGCGAAGCGGCAGCGCACGCAGGGTGGCCATCTGGTGCGCGCAGAACGTCTTCACCGCGCCTCTGCGCTGGGTCGACCGCTTCACCAGGCTCGGCTGCGAGGTGGTGCTCAAGGCCCCGTCCCGCAGGCCCGAGGCGACTCGCGCCATCGCAGAGGCCTACGGCGTCCGCTGCGTCGAGGGCCACGATCTCACCCTGCTGGAGCAGGTCGACGCCCTCCTCGCCTTTGGCGCCGACGCGGCGATGTCCACCCTCGAGAGCGCCTTCGCTGGTCCGAAGGCCCTCTTCGGCCACCGGGTCAGCTTCGCCGTCGTAGAGGACATCTCCAATGCGACCGCGCGAGCCCTGGCAGAGGACGCGGCGCTCTACGACGGGGCGGGGTGCCGCAGCCCCGCCGCGATCTTCTGCCTCGGGGACGCCGAGCGCCTCGCGATGCGCGTCGCCCAGGCCCTTCGCGAGCTCGCGATCAGCATGCCGCGCGGCGAGGTCGACCCGGCCGTCGGCCCCGAGTGGCGCCGACGCTGCGGGCTCGGGCGGGTCCGCGGGCGCTGCTGGAGCGGCAACGAGTGGGCGGTCCCGCTGTTGCCGCTGGAGTTCCTCGCGCCGGCGCCCCTGCCCCGCATGCTGCCGGTCCACGCCATCGCGACGCTGGACGATCTCGCCATCCTGGAGGGTCTCCCGCTCGGAGCCTGTGCGACCGACGTCGAGCCCGTGGGCTTCCACACCCTCTGCGCCCCGGGCCAGCTCCAGCGACCTGTCGACAACGGGAGCTGGGAAGGTGTCGACGTGGTCGGGAGGCTCCTGTGATCAGCGAAGAGGCCCGGGCGATCCACGAGCAGGCGCTGATCATCGATCTCCACTGCGACGTCCTGCTCACGACCACCTTCCTCGCGTGGAACTGGGCTCGGGAGCACCGCCCGAACCTGCTCCCGGGCGCCGCCCTGATGGGGCACGTCGACCTGCCTCGTCTGCGCGCCGGCAACGTCGGCTGCCTGGCCCTGGGTGTGGTGGTCTCCCCCCTGGCGGGCCGCCGCGGCCCCACGAAGATCGAGCGCATGCTCGACCGGATGCACGCCAAGCTCGCCGCCCACCCCGACGACCTCGAGCTGGCCACGACCAGCGCGACGATCCGTGCCTCCTGCGAGGCTGGTCGCATCGCCTGCTTCGCGGGCCTGGAGGGCGCCCACGGACTGGTCGGTTCGCTCGGGAAGCTCTCCCACTACCGCGACCGCGGCATGCGCTACGTCGGCTTCGCCCACTTCAGCGAGAACGAGGCCTGCAAGCCGATGGTCGGCTGGGGTCAGGACCCGAAGGCTGGCCTGACGGACTACGGTCGTGACCTCGTCGACGAGCTGAACCGCTTGCAGATGGTCATCGACGTCGCGCACTTGAACCGAGCGGGGCTGCTCGAGCTCTGCGAGCGGACCCGGGCCCCGGTCATCGCTTCCCACACCGCCTGCAACAGCGTCCACCACAGCCCGCGCGGACTCGACGACTCCCAGCTGCGCGCTATCGCGGACACCGGCGGTGTCATCGGTGTGATCTTCGTCACGCCCTTCATCGGCCCAGGCGGCCTGGCCGCGGTCGTCGACCACCTCACCCACATCCGCGACGTGGTCGGCGTCGAGCACTGCGCCATCGGCAGCGACTGGGAGGGCTGGAGCCTCTACCCTCGCGACCTCGACGGCGCCGACAAGCTGCCGCTGTTGACCCAGGCCCTGCTCGAGCGGGGATGGACGGCGCCCGAGATCCTTGCCTGCTGGGGAGGGAACTTCCTGCGCGTGCTCACGGAGGTCGCCGGCTGATGGAGGTCCTAGCCCTGCTCGTCTTCCTGCTCGGTGTGCTGCCGACGCTGATGTGGGTCATCCCCTTCCACAGCTGGGAGTTCGAGTTCGCCGGCAGCACGATCAAGATCCGGAACTACGGCCTGCGGGAGACCGTCGCCGTCAGCGGCGTCGTCCAGGACACGACTCGGATCGGCGGCAACTACGTCACCGAGGCGATCCACCAGGTGGTCGTCTCGGGCCGCACGCTCAGGATCCAGGTCGTCTCCTACAACGGCTTCACGATGCACTGCACGGCCTGGGAGGGAGACCGCATCCTGTTCACGACGGAGCAGGTCAAGAAGATCGCACCGCCCGCCACCTCGCAGATCGCACCGCCCGCCACCTCGCAGATCGCACCTGGCGACACCCGCCAGCAGGCGGCGCTGACCCTGCTCGACGAGTTGGCCCGCCACGAGAACCCGCGCGTGGTCGAGGCCGCCCGCCGGATCCGCGAGGCCTTCCGCTCGGCCTTGCTCCGAGTGCCTCTTGGAAACGCGGAGGACGAGGAGGAGGTGGAGGACCTCATCGAGACGGTGCGCACGCTGCACGTGGCCTCGACCCGCGTCACGGCCGATCTGGCCATCGACGAGGTCGACGACGTGCTCGATCAGCTAGACGCCGTCAAGGAGGTCTCGGACCTGGGCCGGCGCCGCCGGGCGGCCCATGCCTTGAAGCAGAAGCGCTAGTTCTCTCCGGCACGAGTTCCGACGCAGTCGGGCTGCGACGGGGTGAACGATGCGCCGCGCCGCGCGCCGAAGGCGCCGGTGGAAGGCGCATCGCGACTTCTGCCGAGGGGCGCTAGTCGTCGCTCGGGGCGGCCAGCCGGGGGCGGGCCGGGAGGAAGCCCTCCATCCTGGAGCGGGCGCGGGCGAGGTCGCGGCTGATCTGCGCCGGGTGGACACCCAGCTCCTGCGCGATGTCACGGCCGGTGCGGCCTTCCAGCCAGGCCTCGAGCACCTGGGCGGGACGATCGGTGTTCTGGGCGAGGTAGGTGCGCACCGCGCGGGTGGCGCCAGCCTTGCGGGCTCCGTTTCCGCCCATGCGCGCGACAGCGCCGTCCGCGTTCTCGAGGGACCAGGCGCTCATGCAGCGCATCGCCGCGGGATCCTGGCCAGTGGCAGGGAGTTGGGCGGCGCGGCGGCTGGCGTGGCGCCGCATGCGCTTGGCCTCCGCCGAGCGAGCACCCCAGGTGGCCTGCACGACCAGGTAGGTGCGCAGGGTGCCGCGCTCCGGGTCATAGGGCTCGAGCAGCGCGCGACCACGGGCCCAGAGCTCCTGGCTGAACTCGTCGACCTCTGCGAAGGAGAAGCCCGAAAGGGCCCGGGACATCGCCCTGTAGACGTCGTTCGCGTAGCGCTTGTAGATGAGCTCGAAGGCCTGGATGTCATCTTCGTCGAGGTAGGCCCTGACGAGGTCGAGGTCGGGAATGCGCGTACTCATAGGTCAACCATAATAGCGACGCGGAACCAACGAGCAAGCGGATTCCTCACGCGTACGTGAGGTTCTGTGTGCCAGAAAACTGCCCCCGAGGCCGCCCGCTATGCCTGGGCGGCGACCCGCGCGAGCTGGCGGAGGAAGAAGGGGTTGTCCCGAATGCCGCTGTGGTCGCGCAGCCTGATGAGGGCTTCGCGCTCGATCTGGCGGACGCGCTCGCGGGAAAGCCCCATCTCCTTGCCGACCTCTGACAGGGTGCGGAACTCGCCGTCGTCGAGCCCGTACCGACGGGTCAGGACGAAGCGCTGGCGATCGGAGAGCACGGCGGCGAAGGCGGTGTGCATCCGCGCGAGCTCCTGGGACTGGATGGCCTCGCCATCGGGCGGCGGGGCGTCGTCGTCCGAGAGGAAGCGCTCCAGCGGCCTGGGGCGGGGTCCGTCGTCCACCGGCTGCTCGAGCGAGATCGTGTTGCCCTGGGACAGGAGGAGCTCCGCGCGCTCCTTGTCGATGCCGACCTCTTCCGCGAGATCCTGGACGTTGTATTCCACGCCGCCGGACTCGAAGCGCTTCATGGCCTTGCGGAGGTTGCGGGTCTGCTCGACGGCACACCCGGGGAGGCGCACAGGGCGGCCCGTGTGGTCGATGGCGCGGGTCATCTGTGCCCTGACCCACCAGCGCGCGTAGGTGCTGAAGCGAATGCCACGGTCGGGGTCGAAGCGCTTGGCGGCGCGGAGGAGGCCGATGTAGCCCTCCTGGACCAGGTCCTCTTCGTCCATGAACGGCCCGGCAAGCTTGCGGGCCTCTCCATGGGCGATCCGGCGGCCGGACATCGCGAGGCGCCAGCGGAGGTTCTCGGCGGCCTGCCAGGCGCCCGAGGCCTTGCGGGCCGGCTGCCGGAACTCCCGGTTGGTCTTGGCCTGGGCACAGGTCGCCATGACGGCCTCTTCCAGGCGGCTGACGGCGCCGGCTCGAGTGCGCTCGGCACGGTCCGGACGGCGACCGATGATGGCGCGCGCGTCGGGAATGTCGATGATGGCGTCCCGGGCTGCATCCTCGGCGACGCGGATCCGGCGCGCCATGTCCTTCTCTTCCTCGGCGCTCAGCCGCTCACCGCGACCCGTGCTCCGCTGCTGGAAGGGGTTTTCTTCGTCAAAGGATTCGGGTCGATACGAAGGCATCGAGTCTCCTGAGGTCCCGACATGGGACAACCGTTCTGGGGGTTTTGTTCGTCTGAGCCCGGGGGTGGTGCATTAGGTTCCCAGGGTGGAGGCGTTCCGGAGGGGTTCTACAGCCACCTGCCCGAACTGTTTGTCAAGACCGCGTCAATCAGCTGACAGTCCCCTGACACCGAATTAACGCGCGGACCCCAAACCTACGGCCCCACGGACGCGCGCCAAGGTCTGCTGGGCAATGAATCTCGCTTTTTCGGCCCCTTGGGCGAGCACCCGATCCACCGTCGACGGATCAGAACAGAGAGCACCGTAGCGCTCACGGGGTTCGGCGAGGGAGCGGTCCATGACCTCGAAGAGCTCCTGCTTGGCCTGCCCGTACCCCATGCCTCCGGCGCGATAGCGGATCGCGAGGGCTTCCTGCTCCTCCGTCGTCGCGAAGAGTTGGTAGAGCCCGAAGACGTTGCAGGTCTCCGGGTCCTTCGCCTCTTCGACACCCTTGCTGTCGGTGACGATCTTCATGATGCGCTTGCGCAGCTCCTTCGGCGGGAGGAACAGCGGCAGCGTGTTGTCGTAGGACTTGGACATCTTGCGCCCGTCGACTCCAGGGACCGTCGCGACCTCTTCGCGGATGAGCGGCTCCGGAAGGACGAAGACATCCGCGCCGTAGCGGTGGTTGAAGCCCGCGGCCATGTCCCGCGCCATCTCCACGTGCTGCTTCTGGTCCTTGCCGACGGGGACATGGTGGGAGTCGTAGATGAGGATGTCCGCTGCCATGAGCACAGGGTAGCTGAAGGTCCCGAGGTTGATCTCGCGGCCCGCATCCCGCGCCGCTTTGTATGCATGTGCGCGCTCGAGCACTCCTGTGTTCACGTGGCAGCCCAGAATCCAACCGAGCTCGCAGACCTCTGGCACGTCCTGCTGCAGGAACAACGCGGTGACGCCCGGGTCCAGGCCGAAGGCCATGAACGACATGGCCGCCTCGCGCTGGTACTCGCGAAGGAGCCGGGGGTCCTTGAGGGTCGTCAGGGCGTGGTAGCTGGCGATGAAGTAGAAGGGCTCGTGGGTCTCCTGGAGGGACAGGGCCGGCTCGATCATGCCCTTGAGGTTCCCGACGTGCGGGATCCCGGATGGCTGGATGCCCGTGAGAGCACGCGGACGCGGCATGGTGGACCTCCAGAGGCGACAGCCGCCCGTATTAGCCGCCATGGTGCGGCTGGCAAGCTAAGTTTCGCTCATGCTGATCTCTCTCTTGGTCCTGGGCTGCAACCGCGGCAACCCCGATGACTCCGGCTACCTGCCGAACGACGACTCGCCCCCAGACGAAACTCCCTGCGCCGAGGACACCGACTGCAGCAGCTGGCAGATCTGCGACGAGGAGGAGTGCACCACCGGGGACCGGAACAACTCCCTGGAAGAGGCCGAGTCGATCCTCTGGGACGCTCCCGTCGAAGGCGTCCTGCAGGACGACGACGACCAGGACTTCTTCACCTTCAACGCCGATGGTGGTGAGTTCATCCGCATCGACACGATCACCGATGACGAAGACAACGACACCCTCCTCTCCCTGTACAGCCCCACCGGCAAGCTCCACGCTCAGGAGAACGACCACGCCCTCGGCCCGGTGACGACCTACGACACGGTGCTCTTTGCCTACCTGCCCGAGGAAGGCGCCTGGACGGTCATGGTCGAGGACATCAACGACATCGGCATCCCGGACTTCAGCTACACGCTCGAGGTGGCCGAGTACGGCCGCCGCACAGAGGACCCGGACAGCTTCGAGAACGGAGAGCTCCTCGAGGTCGACTCCGGCTACTTCTACGCCGTCGGCTGGCTGCTCGAGGAGGAGGGCGACACCGACTACATCGAGCTCGCCCTGCCCTACGAGGAGTGCCCGACCGTGCTGACCGGCAGCTCCTACGCCGTCGACTCCGACGCCACGCCGCTCTACGAGCTCTACGACATCGAGGGCGACCTGTTGCTGCGCAAGGAGTCCCCGGGCGGCGACAACGGCTCGGGCTTCTACTTCGAGGTCGACGGCGGCGAGGCCACCTTGGCGGTCAGCGACGCCAGCGGAGATGGGGGCGAGAGCCACTGGGGCTTCGTCTACGTCCGCGTCTACGATCGTGGCTACCACTACGAGGCCGAGCTCGAGCCGAACGACTACGACGGCGAAGCCAACGTCATGGACTTCGTGTGGGAGACCAACGACGACGGCGAGCAGGGCACCGCCCTGGCCTGGGGCATCATGGACTACGGCTACGACGAGGACTGGTACAGCATCTCGGTCGACCCGGACAACTACCTCTACCTCAACGGCACCGCCGATCTCTTCGGCTCGCTGATCGACGCCGAGGTCACGATCTACGACGAGGACGGCGAGGTCGTCGGAGAGGGCGACGACATCGGCACGGACGACGACTTCAGCGACGTCGGCCCCATCGGTCCCCTCGACGGAGGGCAGTACTTCATCCAGGTGACCAACGACGACGGGACCGAGTACGGCCCCGCTGCCTACTACCGCTTCACGGTCTTCCAGACGGACTACCCGCTCTGAGTCTCTGCGCCAGCCGATCGCCACAAAGTGTGGCGGATGGGACGGACAAGACAGGCTTCTCGGGCCGAAACGCCACAGTTTGTGGCGCTTCGCGTTGAGAAGGCTCACCCGGAGGCCGCTCTCGTTGGCGAGGCGGCCCCTCGCCCAAGCGGGGGTCGCCGCTGCCAGCCCGAGCGGCCGGAGGAGACGAGCCAAAGCGCACGTCCGCGGCGACGAGTCCCGAGGTCGAGCCTCGACAAGCCGGGATCAACGTGCACCAAGCTCCTATTCGTTCTCCTCGGCGATCCGCGCCCCGCTGGCCGCGAGGCTGTAGGCCAGCCGGTCGAGCGCGTCACGGTGAGGGCCAGGACGGAGGACGCGCAGCGCGCGCCGCGCGGCGAGGCTGTGCTCGACCATCGTCTTGCGCGTCTCGAAGAGACCCTCTGTGCAGACCAGCCGTCGCTGGAGCTCACGGGCGGCGGCGACGTCACCGTCTGCGAGCACGCGGTCGACCAGGGCGTCGACCTCCGGGTCCTCCTCGAGAGCGACGATGAGAGGGAGCACCGGGCGACCGGAGGCTGTGCGGTGGGCCAGGATCTTCGGGAGCTCCTCTGCTGAGACCGTGATCAGCCACTGGTCCTCCAGCGCGTGCCAGGCGATGCCCATGTGGCGGCCGTACCGCCCCAGGGCCGAGCCGATCTCTCGCGGGGCTCCGGCGAGGCGCGCCCCGGCCCGGCAGGAGAATGCGTACACAGCGCCGATGTGGAGCTCAGCGTAGTCGCGCCAGTCCTCGAGGTCCGGGTCAGCATCGCGGAGTCGCTCTGCCAGGGCGTGCCCCTCCGTGATCTCGCGCATGGTGTCGAGGACCTCGCCGAGGAGCTCCGGCCGAGACGCTCGCACGACCTCGAGGGCGCGCAGACCGAGATGGTGACCGCCGAGCCAATGTGCCGCTCCCCCGAGCAGCCGCCGCGTGATGCGACGACGACGACCGTCCTGCCGTCCCAGAGCCGCGTCGTGGAGTACGACCGCCTTGTGGAGGAGCTCCGCAGAGAAGGCGGCCTCTTCGGCGTCCTGATCTCCGCCAGCCGCCCGGGTCGCCAGCAGGACGAGGACCGGACGGACACGCGGAACACCGGGCGCGATGTGGCTGCCCGGGGAGACGCCGGTCGGCAGGCCATGACCGAGCATGAGCTCGGCGACGCTCCTCTCTATGCGTCCGAGGGGCTCCTCGAACTCGTCGAAGGCTCGCTCGAGCTCCGTGATGAGGGGGCGCGCCAAGCGCTTGAGGCCACGGTGGAGTCGGGGCCGGTAGGGAGACTCGACGCTCTCGAAGGGGTCGCGTGACACAGCGTGTACCTAGTAGCCGCTGGTCTCCTTCCAAGCCGTGCGGTTTCCCCACACCATCATCCCGATTCCGATCAGAATCAACGCAAAGGCGAGCTGACCGAGGGAATTGAGGCTGATGTCGCCGACCGCGGAGAAGCCCACCATCGAGATCTGCTCCGCGATGTGCACGCCACCAGGGCCTTCCCAGCCAAACAGCATGGTCATGAATCCGGCGCCAGCGACGACGCCACCGAAGGGAATGAGGTACTGGTGCACAGGTGCCTCCCGGGGCCGCCGAAATAGCCCGCAGGCCGTCCTCCGGCAATAGCGTTAGGCCGCATCGGTGTTGCAGCGCGCCCTCTTGATCGGCGCCTCCGGGCGCCTGCGGTTCAACGGACACGTGCGCTTCCGGGTCGGGGACGCGACCGCCTCCGCGGACATCGCCGCCAGGGTCGCCGCGGGCTGTCCTCCCGTCCAGGCCTGGGCCGCCGTGGTCGAGCTGCACCGGCTGCTCCACGACGTGCCCTCAGAGGGCAACGGCCTGGCCCTGATCGCCGAGGTCATCCGCCGACTCGACGAAGGCGCGGAGGGGCTGGGCCCTGCCCGGGGCGAGGACCTCGCGCTGCTGATCGTCGCCAGTGACGAGCTCGGCTGGTCCTGGGCCGGACGCGGGCTGGCGCGGGTCTGGACGGTGGAGGGGCTGCGCCCGGTCCAGGAGGGCGAGGCGATCTCCGAAGCTCTCGTCGCCCTCGGCGAGGGAGACCCCGAGCCCCGCGACATGGACGACATCGAGGCCCTCGTCGGATGAGCTGGACAAGCGGCGATCTGTCTGGGCTGCTCCTCCCTCGGGACCTGGAGGTGCTCCGCGATGACGCCCGGAACGCCCTCGCCGATGGCGTGGACCTCGGACCGCTCTACGCGGCGCTGGCGGAGAGCGAGCCCCTGGCGCTCGGGGACCTCGTGCTCGGACCCAAGGCGCTCTCGGGTCGGCAAGCCGTACTGGCCGCCATGACGGTGATCGAGGCCGTGGAGAAGGGCGCCACCCCCGCCGCCGTCTACCGGCGGCTGTCGGACCTGGCCCCCGACCTGTCCGTCGAGCTGCTCGAGCTCGCCGCAGGGCGCCACCCCGCGGCGGGCTGGATGCTGGCGCTGTCCGAGCAGGTGGAGACCCCGGTCGGGCGTCGCCACCTCACCTCGGCGCTCGACCACCCGGCCTTCGCCAGCGTCTGCACCGCGTACGCCGCCCGGGGGCACGTCGACGCCCTGGTCGATCTGGCGGAGAGCGCCCGCCCGGAGATCATCGCTGCGCTGGCCGCCAACGGACACGACGAGGCCTTCGTCCAGGCCGCCGCTCGGGCGCTCGAGGCCGACCCCTCCTGTCCGATCGTGCCCTATGTGTGCGCAGCCAGAGGAGCGGGCGTCAGGGTCCTCATCCGCGCGCTGCTCCCCCGTCTTCGGAGCCGCGCCGCGGCCGAGCGACTGCAACGTGATCTGTCTCCCTTCCCAGAGGAGTGGAAGCTCCTGGCCATCATCAGCGCCGGGATGCGCGCTGACATAGGCTAGGCGCAATGATCTCAAGCTATTGCCGCGTCTGCGAAGGTCTCTGCGGAGTCCACGCCGAGGTCCAGGACGGCCGCATCACGGCGCTCCGCGGGGATCCAGCCAACCCGAAGAGCGCAGGCGCACTCTGCCCTGTCGGCGAAAACAGCGCCGTCCCCCGGGAGCGCCTCGCCACGCCGCTGAAGCGAGTCGGCTCCGGCTACCAGCCCGTCTCCTGGGACGAAGCCGTGTGCGCGATCGCCTCGACGCTGAAGGGACTCCGCCGAGAGCACGGGCCGCGATCGATCGGTCTCTATGCCGGGGGGCCCCTGGCCAACGACCACGCCGGAGTGCTGCGACTGGGCGCCTTCGCCTTCGCGATGGGGACGCCGAATGTCTTCACCGAGCTCGCGATGTACGGGGCGAGCAAGCTCTACGCGACCGACCTGGTGATGGGCGCGCCGATGGCGCTGCAGGCCGACGTGGGCCGCAGCCACTACACGATCCTCATCGGCGGCGGCCAGGAGGAGGGCAACTGGGGCCCGATGCAGGCCGGCACCGTCCACCACCAGGCGCTCAGCTATTTCCGCGGCCGCCGCAAGGGCACCAAGCTCGTCGTCGTCGACTCCCGCAAGACAGCGCTGGCGGAGGGGGCCGACTCCTTCATCCAGGTCCGACCCGGGACAGAGGTCTTCTACATGCTCGGGCTCGCAAGCGCGACGCTCGAGAACCGCTGGATCGACAAGCAGTACGTCTCCGACTACACCCGCGGCTTCGACCAGGCGCTCGAGTGGCTCGAACCGTGGACGCCAGCTCGCTGCGCGGAGATCTGCGGAATCGACGTCGAGGTGCTCGCAGGCGTCGGCCTGAAGTTCGGGCGGTCGGCCATGGGCTGCGTCGTTGCATCCCCCACCCTGACCCAGTCCAGGCACGGCACGGTGGCCAGCTGGGCCTGGCTCGTGCACGCAGCGGTCACGGCGAACCTGCTCCGCCCAGGCGGGCTGTACGAGACCGGTGGACTCGTGGATCTGAGCGCGATCCTGGGGAGCTTCCCGACCTCTGGCGCGCCAGCGAGCAGTGTGCGCGGCTTCAAGGCGCTCTTGGCCCAGCTCCCCGGCACCGCCCTGGCCGAGGAGATCCTCCAGAGCTCGACCCCCGTCAGGGCGCTGGTCTGCGTGGACGGCTGCCCCCTCACCGAGCTCCCGGATCCCGAGAGGACCGGGGCCGCCTTCGAAGCCCTCGAGCTCCTCGTCGCCATCGACTCCATGCCCGGCGCCACGACCGCGCGAGCCGACTGGATCCTGCCGAGCACCCACTTCTGGGAGCGGGCCGACCTCCACCTGCTGGATACATCCAGCCTGCCCAGCCGCTACACCCAGGCCACCCCGGCGCTGCTCCCTCCGCACGGGCAGGCCCGCGATGTCGCCGCCATCCTCGGGGACCTCCTGGAGGCCGCGGCGCCGCCGCTCAGAGGCGGCGAGTGGGGCGGGCACCTCAGGCTCCTGGGTCGGTTCCTCGGGGGCGCGGACCTCGACGCCTGGATCGACCAGGCGCTGGACTGGTCCGGGCTGCCGGATCGGGCGACGCTCGAGAAGATGCCGAGCGGACTCGACGCTGGGGAGACCGACCGCGCCGGCTGGCGACCCGCCGACGACGACGAGCGCCTGAACCTGGCCCCTGCACCGATCGGCGAGATCATCCGCGACCTCGACCCGCCGCCGATCTCCGATGCCTACCCACTCCGCCTGACGACGGCCATCACCTGGGCTGGCGGCAAGGGCTGGCGCTATCGGTCCGCGGACGCGGTGGAGCCTGGGATCCGGGTCCACCCGGATCTCGGACTCAAAGGCGGCGCCTCCGTGGTCCTGGAGACCGCACACGGCTCCGTGTCGGGACGCGTCGTCCTCGACGAGGACGTCCATCCCATCGGTGTGGTCGTGCCGTGGGGCTGGTCCGTCGAGGTCGGAGAGGTCGTCGGAACCGAGGATGTCGATCCCTTGTCGGGTAGTCCGGAGATGGTCGGGCTACCTTGTCGGCTGAAGGAGCACTGATGAGCCTGCTTTTTGCTGCGATCCTCGCCTGTTCCGAAGAGGCGACACCCGAGCCGACGCCCCCACCGGTCGAGGAAGAGGAGATCGTGCTCGAGGAGGTCACGGAGGTGGCACCCGAGGTGCCCGACGAGGTCCCACCCGCGACGACCTCGACCGGAGCCCCGACCCTGGGTACCCCACCACAGCTCGGCGGGACCACCGGAGCGCCTACCCTGGGTGGAGGACCCCCTCAGCTCGGCGGGCCCGGCGCGGGTGGGGGCATCGGCCTGACACCGCCGCCCAAGCTCGGGCAGTGACTCACTCGATCGTCGGCTCGTCCGCCTCGAGCGAGGACGCCAGGAAGCGCACGACGTAGTCACGTCCTTCGTCGGACCAGATCGCGTCGTGGCCCGCGTCGAGCTGCACCGACGCGCCGGTGATGCGATCACCGCGGTCGTTCAGCAGGTTGCGCGAGGCGGAGCCGGTAACAGTGGACTGCTCGAAGTCCACCAACACCGGCTCCAGCGTGGGGAGGCCGAGGGCCCGCTGCAGGGCTTGCTGAGCCGGGGCGCCGACCACCTCGTCCTCGGCGCCGTAGAGATGGAGCACGTGGCTGGGTTCGGTCGCGGTGGGGGGGTTCTTCCAGACGTCCTCGGCCCAAACGAGGGGATCGGCACGCTCCTGCACGTACTGCATCAGCGCCAGCATCGGGTGGTAGCTGCCGAGCTTGGAGTCCGCGAGCATGACCTGGAGCCTGTAGTGGACGGGCACCCCGTCGCGCTCCACCTCGAGCAGGCGGTCCGTGAGCCCGCCCCCAACTCCGCCGACGACCAGCGTGGACACGTCCCGCCGGGTCGATGCCCAGCCCAGCGCGATCTCACCGCCGACGCCATGACCGACGGCGTGGACTTCGCGCCCCTCCAGGACTCGCGAGAGCTGGACGAGGTCCGCGACCAGCTGGAGCCGATCGCCGAGCCAACGCTCCGGATCCTCGAGGTCGTAGAGGCTGCCGTCCCCTCGACCGCGGGTGCCGTGGTGGGGCAGCTCGACGCTGATCGCCGCGAAGCCAGCCTCCGCCAGCTCCCTGGCCAGCCCCGTGTCGATCCAGTCCCGGAAGCCGGCGCCCTCGTCCTGGACGACCACGACGACAGGCCAGTCCTCGCCAGCTCCAGGGGTCGTCATGGCGACGCAGGCCAGCTCCTCGCCGCGCAGGTAGGGGTTTCCGAAGGTGTCCCAGTCCCAGGCGCCGGCCTCGTCCTGGAAGATCGGCAGTGCGAGCTGCCCATGGAGCTCCGTGACGTCGTCTGCGCAGCCCCCTTCGCAAGGACTGGAGGCGCAGTCGACCAGCTCGGGGAAGTCCGAGGAGACGGCCTCGCCCTCGAGCCGGTCCTCGATGGAGCGGACCCGAGCGGCGGGATTCCCAGTGCTGAGCACCGCCGCCCCGACGACCGTGTCGGGGTCGACCCCGTTGCGAGAGAAGAAGTCGCGGAGCGGGGACCACGCATTCCACGCGACGAGCAGGCGGGCGTCGGTGGGGGTCTCCTCCGAGAGCAGCGCGTCGAGATCCTCGTCTCGGGAAGCCGACTCGCCGGTGGCGCTCTGGACCCCGCTGGTGAGCCAGACGCCGTAGCTGCCGTCAGCGGCCAGCGGCACACCCGGGAAGGTCTGGACCCCGATCCAGTTCTCGCAGTGGTAGCGGCCGCGTCCCGGGCTCACACGCCAGGTGAAGCTGCCTCGAAAGCCGTAGTCCTCTGAGCTCTGGTCGAGGTCGGCCATCGACAGGGTGTCGTCGTCGGAGAGACCACGCACGCTGTCCGTGTCCAGGCGACCGCTGGCTCGAAACAACACCGTGGGCGTGAGTCCCAGGTCGGAGGGTCGCAGGGCGGCCGCGAGCCAGGAGTCGACCGCGCCTCCAGGAGAGCTGTGGCCGGAGAGCTCGAGGTGGCCATCTCCGTCGACACGCGCGTCGGAGGCGAAGGGCATCCGGTAGAACTCGATGGTGTCTTCCTCGGGCAGGCTCGGGACCTCGGTGTAGATGCGGAAGTCGCCCGAGTCCGCCTCGCACGTGACGCCCTCCCAGTAGGGCACGCCGAGGTCCTCGCAGAGCCCGTCCGAGCAGACCAGTCCCAGCGCGCAGTCCCCGTCGTCCTCGCAGGCGTCGTCCGCCTGTCCGGTGCCCTCGGCGCCAGGCTCGGCGCACTGTCCGTCGGAGTCGCAGATCAGGCCCAGCTGGCACTCCTCTGCGTGGAGGCATTCCTCGCCGATGGCGTAGGTCCCTGGGCTGTCTTCGACCTGGCAGGTTCCGTCGTGGGCGCAGACCAGCCCGCTGGCGCAGGTCTCGTGATCCTCGCAGGGCTCTCCCTCGCCCGAGCCGACATCGGCGATGCCGATGTTCTCGCGACAGGACAGGACGACGAGCAGCCACATGCACCCAGGCTGCCACAGCCGAGATAGCATCGGCTCGATGGACGTGTTGAAGCTGCTCAGGACGGCGGTGAAGCTGGGAGCCTCCGATCTGCACGTTCACGCTGGCGCGCCACCCGCCGTGCGCGTCGACGGGCGAATCAAGCTGCTCAGGGCGCCGGCGCTGCACTCCACCGAGACAGCGGCCTTCGTGGCCGAGATCGCCAAGGACGAGACCCGCTCGACCTTTCGGCGCACCGTAGAGGGCCTCGGCACGTTCCGGGTGACGGTGTTCACGGCCCAGGGTCGCAGTGGTGCGAGCGTCCGGGTGATCGCCCCACCCCAGACCCCAGACGAGCTCAGCCTCTCCCCTCACCTCGTCGCGCTCCTCCAGAGACCTTCGGGGCTCCTGCTCCTGACCGGGACCGCCGGGGCGGGGACCACGACCACGCTCCACGCCCTCGTCGACCAGCTCAACCAGCGCACCCGGTCCACCGTCGTCTGCATCGAGGATCCGGTCGAGCGCATCCACTCCCACAAGCACGGCGTCGTCGTTCCCCTGGGGGTGGGACCGGACGTGCCCGACATCGCCAGCGGACTGGAGCTCGCCATGCGCATGGACGCAGACGTCCTGGCGCTCTCCGATCTGCCCGACCTGGAGAGCGTGCAGCTGGCGATGATGGCAGCAGAGGCCGGCCACCTCGTGCTCGTGACGCTGCACTTCGCGACGGTCCAGGACACGATCGGGTGCCTGCTCGACGCCTGGTCGGAGGGTCGCCGTCCGGCCGCCTGCCGTCAGCTTGCCACCACGCTGCTGGGCATCCATGCCCAACGCCTCCTGCCGAGGGCGAATGGGGGACGCGTGCTGGCCAGCGAGTTCCTGGTTTCGACGGAGTCCGTGCGCCAGGCGATCAGGAGCGACGAGCTCGAGGCCATCCCGCAGGCGATGACCATCGGGCGGCGCGTGGGCATGAGTCTCATGGATCACACGATCCGTCGCTTGTTGCGCGACGAGATCATCACCTTAGAGACGGCCCGAGCATCGGTGAGGGACCCACGCGTCATCGCCGACACCTGAGGACGCGATGAAGACCTGGACCGTACCCGGCGATGTGCCCAATCTCGAGGCTGGCCTGGCCGCCGCGGCCGAAGGCGACGTCCTGCAGCTCGAAGGCGTCCACATCGTCGAGATGACGATCGTGACCAAGGCCGTGACCATCAGGGGCGGCGTGCTCCGTGGCAAGGAGCCCGTGGTGCTGGCCATCAGGGCCGACGCGACCATCACGGGTCTTCGCGTGGAGAACGACCACCACGGCATCGTCGTCAAGGCCGGCAGCCCGACGCTGGAAGACCTGGAGCTGTCTGTCGGCGGAACGGCGATCGCCTGCGGGTGGGAGGTCACCCCACGCATCAACAGGGTTCGCGCCGAGCGCTGCGCCATCGGGCTCTCGGTGCAGGACAAAGCAGCGCCGATCGCAGAGGACCTCAAGATCACCGCTTCGGGCTCTGGGCTCTTCTTCACGGGAGAGGCCCGCGGCACCGTCAGCGCCTGCGCGATCGCGGCCGGCCAGATGGCGGGGGTCGAGGTCGGAGCCGACGCCGCCCCCACCCTGGTCGGCGTGACCGTGGCTGCCGCGGGACGGGGGGCCTTCTTCATCCACGGCAACGCGAAGCCCCGGCTGCACGGCTGCGCGGCCCTGCACTGCGGCCTGGCTGCCCTCGAGGTGACGGGCGACGCGGACCCGACCATCGACGGCTTCCTGGTGCGCGACAGCGGAGCCAGCGGTCTCTTCCTGCACGGCCAGAGCAAGGGGACCTACCTGGAGATCCAGGTCGAGGGGGGGGCGCTGGCGTCCATCGAGATCTCCGAAGACGCCCGGCCCGAGCTCGAGCGAGGCCTGCTCGAGGGCTCCAACTCCGGTGGGATCTGGGTGCACGACGACGCGGTCGCCGAGCTCGTGGACTTCGAGGTCAACCGCTGCGCCTTCCAAGCGCTCGAGATCTCCGACAACGCCGAGGTGCGCGCAGAAGGGTGCACGCTCTCCAGGATGACCAGCCACGGCGTGCTGCTCCGCGACAAGGCCCGCCTGGGCCTGGTGGACTGCACGATCGTCGAGGGCATGGACTGCGGTCTGCTTGGCCAGGACGCCGCCAGAGCGACGGTGGAGGGGGGACGCATCGCTGGCCATCGCGGCTCGGCGGTGAGGAGCGAGGGCGGCGCGGTCTTCGTGCTCGACCCGTTGGTCGAGGTCACCGGAACCACGGAGAGCCTCGGTCACGGTGCCATCCACCGGGTGGGTGATCCATGATGTCCACATGCTCCTGATCCTGCTGGCCTGCACGTCTCCGAAGGACTCGGTGGACAGCTCGCCGACGGACGACTCGGACAGCGAAGACGAGGACAGCGAAGACGAGGACAGCCGCACCAACGACGCCTGCGTGAGCGGAGTCGCGCGCGACTACGACAACCAGGGGGCCCCCAGCGCGGCGGTCCGGGCCTGGGACCCGACGGACTGCACGCTGCTGAACGAGACCACCGCCAACGTCGGCGGGGTGTTCTGCATCGAGGTGCCCCCGGAGATGACCTTTGAGCTCCAGGTCCTCTACGACCCGGCGGAGCGCTGCGCCTGGTGGCACGGCCACGCGATCACCTCGCTCGCCGTCGGCGACTGCCTCGACAGCGGCACGGGCCCCTGCCGCGACCTGGGCGTGCTCTTCGAGTGCGACGCCGAGACCGCTATCTGCGGAGGCGAGTGAGGGTGTAGAGCAGGACGGGCTCGGACTTCCCCTTCAGCGCCACAGGATCGCGTGGCACGACCTCGACGAGGTCACCGAGCACCTCGATGACCGCCTCGGTGAGCACGACCTCGCCCCGGGCCTGGGACTCGGCCCGCTGCGCCGTGTTCACCGCGTCGCCGATGACCGTGTACTCCTTGCGCTCGGTGCTCCCGATGGGACCGGCGACGACCTCGCCGGCGTTGACGCCGACACCGATCGAGATCGCGGGCAGCCCCCGCTGTCAGAGCTCGGCCTCGAGCGCCTCCACCTCGGCCACCATCTGCAGCGCCGCGCGGGAAGCGAGCTCCTCGCCCGAGACCCCCACGTGGGCCCCCTTGCGGAGAGGCTCGGGCACGCCCCAGACGGCCATCATGCCGTCGCCGAGGAACTTGTCGACGACCCCACCCCAGGTGCGGACCACCGGGGCGATGCGGCCGAAGACCCCGTTGAGGAGGCGGACGACGTCTTCGGGCTCGAGCTTCTCGGACAGCGCCGTGAAGCCACGCACGTCGCAGAACAGCACGACCGCGTGCACACGGCGAGGCTCCGAGACCAGGGTGTCCCCGGCGATCAAGCGCTCGGCGACCGCGCCGGCGACGTACTGGCGGAAGGTCTGCTCGATGCGGCGCCGCTCGGCCAGTCCCGCCGCCATCTCGTCGACCGCACCGGCCAGCGTGCCGATCTCGTCTCTACGATCGACCTGTGTGCGGGACCCCAGGTCGCCGGCCCGAACCGCCTCGACGGCGCTGAGGATGCTGCGCACCGGGTCGAGGATGCTGCGGCTGATGATGCCTGCGAGCAGCAGCGCGAGCAGCGCGCCGATGCCCCAGACGACGAGGTAGCCGACCAGGCGATCGGCCGCGGCGCTGCTGAGCGCCTCTGCTGACTGGATGGAGACGCGGATGGACTCGTGCTCGGCGTAGACGAAGAAGACCAGGAAGGGCAGCGTGCCGCCGAGAGCCAGCCATCGCAGGCTACGGCGCAGGCTGGCGGAGCGTCCGAGCAGGCGCAGGATGATCCCGCCGAGGGTGGAGAAGAACAGCATCCCGCCGAGGAAGATCGCGACGAGCCGCAGATCCGCGTTTTCGATGAAGGGCGCCACCGACACGAGGAAGAAGGCGCTGGCCAGGAGCAACAGCACCTGGGTCCCGGGGGGCAGCCGTGACAGCGGAGCCCCGAGGCGCCCCGTGGCGAGCCGGGAGAGAGAGCCGCCGACGGCCCGGGCCGCGCGTCCGAGCGGCTCGCGGAAGGGATCGAAGACGAGCCATGCCGCGCTGAGGATCGCCCAGGACGACAGCAGCACGAAGGCCACCTTGTGGGCGGTGAAGAGGAACTGCAGCCCGAGCGAGACGCTGACGCAGAGAGCCAGGGCCGGGAGGATGTGCCGACTCCCGGCGATTCCATCCGTGCGGCCGATCCAGGCCGAGACGCCCCGGTGACGTCGCCAGCCCAGCAGCCCGGCGATCCAGATCGAGCCGAGGCTGGCGCCGAGAAAGGGCCAGGGCCACCCCAGCGCGGCGGCGTAGACGGTGGCGACGCGGATCTGTGACTCGTCGAGCAGCACGCCCTCACGCGCGCTGGCGCGGGCCTCCTCCAGCTCCCCCTTCTCCAGCAGGGCGTAGGCGTACTCGATGCGGAGCTGGGCGTTGTCGGGTTCGAGGCTCAAGGCCTCCCTCCGACAGCGCCCTGACGGCCTGGTCTGGCTCGTCGAGGTGCCTGTACAGCCGGGACAGGAGGATGTAGTCCCGGACGTCCTTGTCGTCCCTGGTCTCGACCTCGCGCAGGATGGGCACGAGCTCCTTGACCTGCAACTCATCGAGCACCGCCGGGACGACCCGCAGGACCCGCGACTCCTCGAAGGCCGTGGCGGTGCGCTCGACGACCTCGTCGATGGGTTGGCCCTCGGGCTCCTGAGCCAGGGCAGCAGCGACGAGGAGGAGCACGGTCAGCCGGCTGGCTCCTCGGCCGGTGTCTCCCCTGCGGGCGGGGCCTCCGGTGTCTCCCCTGCGGGCGGGGCCTCGAGCGCCTCCGGCGGGACCGGGGGCACCTCGAGGCGTGTCTTCTTCGGGTTGGTGTCGGTCCAGACCGCCTCGAGCTTGTAGGCGCTGCCCTCGACGCTGCGGTCCAGGACGCCGGGGTAGTCCTCGTAGAGCGTGAGCTCCAGCGCGGTCACCTCGGAGGGCTTGCGCTTCTTGCCCTTGAGCTCGTCGACGCGGATGTGCACACGCACCGTGTCGTGTCGGCTCTCGAAGGTCGCGGTGGCGAGGTGCGGCGCTCCCTCGACGTCGAACTCGACGCTCTCGGGCTGGGTCGGCAGCACGTAGCTGCCTTCGGAGATCGCCACCCCGTCCACCTGCAGGGTCATGTCCAGACTGCGCGCGCCAGCGAGCGCGAGCGATGTGAGGAGCCAGAGCATCATGTCAACCTCTGTACCCAGCCAAGCAGGGTCCGGTTCGCGACTGCGCGCCCGGGAGCGTACCAGTCGGGTTCTTCGGGCACGACCCCGTCGCCGTGCTCGTTGAGATGAAAGAAGGGGAGATCTCCGCCGGCGGCCGCCTCGATCATGCGGGTGGCATGACGCAGCTCGCCGGGCTGAGCGTGGTCGCGGCTGGACTGGACGCGCACGTAGCCGCAGCGGAGCCTCGGGACGTGGACGACCGCCTCGCGCGGGCACCAGTAGGTGTCGTCCTCGAGGTCGTGGCCCAGCGCCGGGGCCATCATGCGACCGCCCGCGCAGATGATCTCGCGATCACAGGGGCCCTCCCAGTCCAGCAGCCAGTCGACGCCGAGGTCCTCTGTCAGGGCTCCCGCCGCCATCGCGATTCCCAACGAGATGCTGAGCACGCCCAGGCTTTCCACCTGTGGGCGGAGGTGCTCGATGACCACCCGGAGGTCGTCCTGGTGCTCGGGGCCGCCGTAGTCCTCTTCGCCCCAGCTCCTCCCCCGACCCGCCGGGTCGAAGTGCGCGCACACGTAGCCGAGGCTGGCGATCTCCATGGCATTCACCGGCTGGGTCCAGCCCTCGAACACGCTCCCGGGGTCGTTGGTTCCCGGCGTCAGGATGATCGCGGTCCTGGCCCCGGGGGCTCTCCAGATGGTGCCGGCGATGCGGTAGCCGACGAGGCTCTGGAGCTCGATGTCCTCGCGTCGTATGCCGCGGGAACCCAGTCGCCGCCTGAGTCTTCGAGGCAGCGCCTGCAGCCCGGTCCTTGCACGATCGCGGATACTCACTGTCGGCCGCTAACGCGCCGGATGGCCTCCTTGTTGGCCACAACCGTCGCGAGGTGCATCGCCCTGGGCGCCTCGAGCTCGACCCAGGGGTGCTCGTCGGTGTTGAGGCGGGCCCCACCGGCCAGACGCTGGACGCCGTCGGGGCCCAACACGGGGTCGAGATCGTCCAGCAAGACCTCTCCGAGCGCACCGACGAGGAGCACGTCGCCGCCCTCGAGCGGCTCGTACAGCCAGGTCTGGGGGAAGACCTCGACGAAGGTAGCGACGACGCTGAGGAGTTCCCGGGTCCCGAGCCCGTAGAGCTGGATCCACTGGCAGAAGACCCCGCCTTCCCGGAGCCGGCTGCGCCCCAGCTCCCAGTACTCGAGGGTGAAGAGGTTCGACACCCCCGTGATCCAGGGGTTGCTGGGCTCGCTGATGATGACGTCGAAGGTCTGGGGCTCCGAGAGGACCGCCCGGGCGTCGTCGACCCGCAGGCGCGTGCGCTCGTCGGACAGCGGGGCTCCGGAGTAATCGTCGAAGTAGTGGCTGGCCTCGACCACCCTGGGCTCGAGCTCGACGATGACCAGGGACTCCACGCCCTCGTCGAGCACAGCCCCTGCCGTGACTCCGGAGGCGAGCCCCACGACGAGGACGTCCCTGGCGGCGCCGTGCATGCGCAGCGGGATCTGGCCGGAGAGCACCTGGGTCGGCATGTCGTCACCGGTGGAGGCGTCGACCTTGCCGTTGATGGACAGCCAGATCGTGCCCGTCGTAGTGCTCTGGCCGACCGCCACCGCCGCGGTCCGACCGTCCTCGTAGAAGAGCAGGTCCCAGCCCTCCTGCGCGAAGCTCCGGATGCCCTCGCGGCTGCGGTCCCCGAGATCGCTGACCCGGCTGTAGATCCCGACCGCATACAGCCTGGCGTCCCAGTCCGGCATCAGCGCCGCGAGGGCGACAGCGGCCAGGATCCACCACGGTCTCCGGCCCACCACGGAGGCCGCGAGCGCCACCACGACTGCGGCGACGACGACGGTCCCCTGCACCCCGAGGGCTGGCACGAGGACCAGCCCGGCCAGCGCGGCGCCGACCACACCCAGCAGCGTGTTGGCGCCGTAGAGCGCGCCGACCTCGCCCTGCTCCAGGGCTCGAGCGAAGACGAAGCCACTGGCGATGGGGGCCCCGGCCATCGTGAGCACCGCGAGACCGACCGAAGCGAGCCAGAGACCCTCCGGGCCGAGGCGGTCATACAGGCTCGCGAACATCAGGGGCGCCTGGGCGTAGACGAAGGTGCCAGCGAGCGCGCAGAGGGCCATGGCCCCCAACGCGTGGTCGAGGCGACCTCTGCGACGACCGAGGGCCGCACCGACGGCGATACCGCCCAGGAAGGCCGCCAGCACCCAGGCGAGGGCATGGATCGAGGGACCGAGCAGCACCGCGCCCAGGCGTGTCCACGCGACCTCCAGCACCATCGCCGAGAACCCCGCGGCGGCGACGGCGAGCAGGGCGTCGGCTCGCAGCACCCGATCCACCGCCCGCTCCCGTCGCTGGAGACCGCTGAGGCCAGCGACGACCGCGACGGCGATGCCACTGATGGCGACGAGGCGCTCGGAGCCCGTGACGCCGAAGAGCGGGAGCAACAGAGCCGGAACCGCCAGCGCGCCGATCACTGCCCCGGCGGTGTTCGCCGCGTAGAGCCCGGCGACGGTGGCCCGGCTCCGAAAGCCCCGGGCCAGCACCGGGAGCGTGGCGCCCAAGGCCACCGCTGGAGGCCCGGCGAGCAGCGCGACGACCAAGGCGTCGACCAGCAGGGAGTCCGCTCGCTGGACCAGAGGCGTGAGGGCGACGAGCCCGAAGGGCAGGGCAAGGGCCCAGAGCGCCGCGGAGACCTCGAGCAGGGCGTAGGTCCGGTTCGGACGGTGCGCTGGCAGGCGACCACCGAGCAGTCCCCCGAGCCCCAGCCCCCCGAAGACCGTGGCCAGGGTCAAGGTCGTGGCGATCGCAGAGGCGCCGAAGAGCAGCGCGAAGCGCCGCATCCACAACACCTCGTAGGCCAGCGCGCAAGCCCCCGAGGCGCACAGGAGCGCCCCGTAGCGCAGCCCTAGGGCAGGTTCGCCGTGATGTTCGTCGCGGTGTAGTTCCAGAGGTTGGCCAGCGAGCCGCTGAAGGCCTGCACGCTGGCGAGGATGCCAACGCTCACGACCACGGCGATCAGCCCGTATTCGATCGACGTGGCGGCCGACTCGTCAGCCAGGAAACGACGAAGGAAGGACGACATGAGGCCTCCGGGGGAAGACGACAGTCTATCCCTGACGAGAGCATCGGGAAAACACCAATTGTCCTTGAGTTGAAACCGATTGTCAGCGGTCGGAGAGCTTCCTGGAGAGCCGGTTCCGGCCGATCCCGAGCACCCGGGCGGCCTCTGACTTGTTGCCCCCGCAGAGCTCCAGCACGTGCTGGACGTAGCTGCGCTCGAGCTCCTCCAGCGGGACGACCCCGGAGCGGAAGACCCCCGGGACCGCCGGCCGGTGGGGCCCCAGCGCCAGGCTCTCCCGCTCGATCGTGCTCCCCTCCGCGAGGACCACCGCCGACTCCAGGCAGTGCTCCAGCTCCCGCACGTTGCCGGGCCAGTCGTGGCCATGGAGCGCGGCTCGCGCCGCATCGCTCAGCTCGACGTCCCGATCGTGTTCCCGGCAGAAGCGGTGGAGGAAGTGGTCGACGAGTCGGTCGAGGTCCCCTCCCCCTCGCTCCCTCAGCGCCGGAGTGCGGACCTCGATGACCCGCAGCCGGTAGTAGAGGTCCTGGCGGAAGCGCTTGTCCCGCACGGCCTCCTCGAGGTCGACGTGGGTCGCGCAGACGAAGCGAACGTCCGCCTCGATCGACTGCGTGCCGCCGACCCGGACGAAGCACCGGTCTTGCAAGAGCCGGAGCAGGCGGGTCTGGACCGGCAGCCCGAGCTCGCCGATCTCGTCGAGGAAGAGGGTGCCTCCCAGTGCAGCGTCGACCTTGCCGGAGGCGTCGCTGCCAGCCGAGGTGTAGGCCCCTCGGACGTGGCCGAAGAGCTCGTTCTCGACGAGGTTCTCGGGTAGCGCGGCGCAGTCGACCTTGACGAAAGGGCACCCGGCCCGGCCCGAGTTCTCGTGGATGGCCCGGGCGATGAGCTCCTTGCCGGTGCCCGACTCTCCGCGCACCAGCACGGTCGCCATGGACCTCGCCGCCTTCGCGGTGCGCTCGTAGACCGCCTGCATCACCGCGGAGTCCCCCACGATGTGGTTGAAGCGAAAGGCCAGCGGCTGGCGGTGTCCAGGGCGGAGCTGCGCGGACAGCGAGGTCTGGTCCAAGAGCTCGGCGACCCGCTCGGAGAGGACAGCGAGGAGCTCGACGTCCTCGTCCGAGAAGCCTCCCGGCTTGTTGAGCACCTGCAGCACGGCGACGACGGCGCCGCCAGAGACCACTGGGGCGGCGACGAGGTTCTTCGTGACGTAGCCGGTCAGGGCGTCGATGCCGCGAGCCGTGGGCCCAGGGGGTACGCGCACGACCTCGCCCGTGGCCGCGACGCGTCCGGCGACGCCCTCGCCGATGCGCAGCCGGATGCGCCGGATCTCCGGGAGGTGGGCGACCCGGGAGACCAGCTCGCAGGTGGCGTGGTCGACGAGGTAGAGGGTGCCGCGATCGGCGCCGAGCTGAACCCGCACCTCGTCGATGATCCGCTCCAGCACGCGATCCAGCTCGACTCGGCCCAGCGTGACGCGACGATCGAGGACTCGGCGAAGGATGTCCTCAGCGTACTGCCTCGCCGACCGGGACGTCAAAGCGCCAGGGCCGGCCCCTCCCGCGCCACGAAGGCACCGGGAAGCCGGCTGCGAGCTCGGGCCTCCAAGCGGCACAGGGCCTCGTCGTCCCGCGCCGGGTCGTGGTGGAAGAGAGCCAGCGCTCCGACCTCGGCTCGGCGCGCGACCTCGATGGCCTCGTCGACGGTGGAGTGGCCCCAGCCCCGGCGCACGGCGTACTCGTCCGGGGTGTACTGGGCGTCGTGCACGAGCAGGTCCGCGCCGGCGGAGAGCTCCACGAGGGCCTCGTCGACGACCCCGGCGTGCTCGACGTCGGTGGCGAAGACGACGCTGTGGTCCCCGGTCTCGACCCGGTAGGCGAAGACACCGTCCGGGTGGTTCATGGACAGCGGAGTCACGGAAAACGGGCCGACGCGAAAGGTGCGCTGGCTCTCGAGCTCCAACCAGTCGATTCCAGCTCGGACGGCCTCCAGCGTGATGGGGAACTGTGGGGCCTTCATCTGCTCGGAGAGGGCCTCCTGGAGACCCGCCGCACCGCCGAAGACGAAGCGACTGTCCGGGTGGAAGGCCGGCCCGAAGAAGGGAACGCCCTGGATGTGATCCCAGTGCACGTGGGTGAACAAGAAGGTCGCCTCGACGGGCCGGAAGCCCAGGCTGGCCCCGAGGGCGCGCAAACCAGTGCCCCCGTCGATGACCAGCCGACGCCCCCGATGCAGGAACTCGACGCAGGATGTGTTGCCGCCGGCGCCGAGGTAGCGCGCGCCGGAGACGGGAATGCTGCCGCGCACTCCCCAGAATCGGACGTCCATGTTGGCTCCCTGTCTCGTTGGGAGACCGAACAATGCACGAGGCGGGCCAGGCTGTAAGGGGCTGAAATCCGGTGAAAGGCAGGGCGGGTGTGCTCCAGATCGGAGCAGGTGCGCTGCGTCGATTCGGCGCAGGCATCCCTCGTCGGACGGAGCGCGATAGGCTCTGGCGATGTCCACACCAGCCGTCGAAGAGCTCAACGCGCTCCTCCAGGCGCGAAACCGGCACATCGACGCGGCCGGCCGCGCCGAGGTCGATGGGCTCATCCAGCAGCGCTTCCTGGCTCGCCGCGCGGTGTTGATCTCGGACATGTCCGGCTTCTCACGCATCACCCAGGAGGAGGGCATCCTCCACTTCCTGGGCCTCATCCAGCGCATGCGCGAGCTCGTCGGGCCGGTGATCGCCGAGCACGGCGGAAACCTGGTGAAGGCAGAGGCGGACAACCTCTACGCGACCTTCCAGACTCCGAGCGATGCTGTTCGAGCCGCGGTGGGCATGCACGAGGCCTGCCTCGCGGATGCGGTCGGGCGGCACTTCAACGACAGCGTCAGCGTGAGCCTCGGGCTCGGCTGGGGCGAGATCCTCGACATCGACGGCGACGACTTCTACGGCCACGAGGTGAACCTCGCCAGCAAGCTCGGCGAGGACATCGCCACCGGCGGAGAGACCTTCGCGACCCAGGCGGTCGTGGAGGCGGCGAGCGACATCGGCGGCTTCTGGTGGGAGCAGAACAGCGCCCGCATCTCCAACATCGCGTTCTCCTACTTCAAGCTCCAGCGCAACCAGTGAGCCGTGACAAGAGCGTCGAGCTCCCCTTGGAGAGCCCCGACGACGTCGAGGACGAGGCCTGGTGGGAGGACGAGGACCTCCTCGATGACCCGCTCGAGGTCGACGAGGACCTCGACGAGGACGAGGAGACCTCGGCCGATGACGAGCTGTGGGAGCCAGAGGACCTCTTGGAGAAGGCCGACGACCTGGCGCCATCGGATCCCGCCTGGGACGAGGCCACGATCGACGGCGAGGAGGGCTGGGAGGATGTCGGCGAGTGGGACGACATCCTCGAGGATCCCGACGACCACCTCCCGATCCCCGACCCGGCCGAAGACGTCGACGAAGACGACAGCGAGGACGACTCCACCGAGCCCTCCTGGCACAGCCCGCTCCTTCCACCGGACGACACGGACGAGCTCGAGCCGATGGTCGTCAGCTGGCGACCCATCACCAAGCTGCTGCTGCACGACGGGCTCCGCATGCCCGCTGCGATCGACCTGTCCGAGTCGAAGTCCTGGCTGGTCTGCAACTGGAGCGACGGCGAGCGAGGGAACGTCGTGCTCCAGCTCGAGACCGGGGAGCTGGAGCTCCTCCGCGGGAGCGCTCCCGAGACGGTCGTCTTGACGCTGGACATCGAAGGGCGTCGCGTCGACACCCTGCTCACCCTCCGACCGACGGACGGTCCAGCGCGACTCGTGCTCGGCCGGGCCCTGCTCGCGCTGCATCGCTTCCTGGTCGACCCTGCTTGAAGGGCCTGGGGCGCTTCGGGCTGCGCTACGCGGCCCGCTACTGGCAGTGGTACATCGGCGGCTTCGTCTTCCTCGCGCTGACGAACTGGCTGGCGGTCCAGATCCCACTCCACATGGCCTCGGCCATCGACTCGCTCTCCGACGCCGAGAAGGTCCGCGAGGAGGTGGTCGTCATCGCCCTGATGGGGCTCTCCGTGATCGGCGTGCGCAGCCTGTCCCGCGTGCTCTTCTTCACCCCGGGACGGCTCGTCGAGTTCCACCTGAAGAACGACCTGTTCGCCCAGCTCACCCGGGTCCAGCCGCGCTTCTACGCGGGCATGGAGACCGGCGACATCGTCAGCCGCGCCAGCAACGACATCGCCTACCTGCGGGCGCTCGTCGGCTTCGGTGGGCTCCAGATCTGCAACGTGACGCTGGCCCTGTTGTTGACCGGCGGCGAGATGGTCCGCCTGTCGCCAACGCTGACGCTGATGGTCACCGCCCCGATCCTCATCGGGATGGTGATCCTGCAGGTCGGCATCCTCCGCCTCCACAAGCTCGTCCGAGTCGCCCAGCAGCAGCTGGCGGCGCTCTCGGACGTCGTGTTGTCGTCGCTCCAGGGCGTGCAGACCATCCAGGGCTTCACGGCAGAAGAGGCCTTCGTCGCACGCTTCGCCGAGCGCAACGAGGCCTACAAGCGGACGAACGTGAAGCTGGCCTTGGTCCGCTCGAGCATCTTCCCTCTCCTGGGCGCCTCTGGAGCGACGGGCATCTACCTCCTGTTGTCCCGTGGCGGCCCGATGGCCATCGCAGGCGAGGTCAGCGTCGGCGAGCTCGTCGCCTTCGTGACCTTCATCGCCTACCTGCTGTGGCCGCTGATGTCGCTGGGCTGGCTCGTGTCGGTCTTCCAGCGAGGCATGATCTCGCTGGAGCGCATCGACGAGATCCTCTACCGGGAGCCGGAGAGGCCGGACCGGGACACGCGGGTCGAGCTCCCAGAGGGGGCCCCACACATCCGGATCCGGGGGCTCTCTTTCACCTACGGCGAGGGCGCCGAGGAGGCGCTCTCAGAGCTCGACGTGGACATCGAGCCAGGCTGCGTGCTCGGCATCTACGGGCCGACCGGCTCTGGAAAGACCACGCTGTTGCGCCTCCTCACGCGGACCTGGAACCCTCCGCCAGGTGCGGTCGAGGTGGACGGCACGGACCTGCGGGAGCTCGACCTGGCCGCCTGGAGGCAGAAGCTGGCGGTGGCACCCCAGGTGCCCTTCCTCTTCTCCGACTCGATCCGCGACAACGTGGCGATGGGCCGAGAGGGCGACGTCGAGCTCGCCGTCGATCGGGCGGCGCTGCGGGCCGACCTCCCGGCCCTCCCGGACGGCCTGGACACCATCGTCGGGGAGCGCGGGATCATGCTCAGCGGCGGTCAGCGGCAGCGCACGGCGCTGGCCCGGGCGCTGTACCGCCGCTACGACCTGCTCGTGCTCGACGACGTGCTCTCTGCCGTCGACCAGGCGACCGAGCGCGACCTCATCGACACCCTCGAGAGCCTCGCCAGCGGCGACCAGAGACCCACGACCATCCTGGTCAGCCACCGCATGAGTGTGCTGCGGCGCGTCGATCGCGTCCTGGTCCTCGACAAAGGCAGGAAGGTCGCCGAGGGGCGGCACGAGGACCTCGTGGGCATGCCGGGGCCCTACCGGGAGGCCTGGCTGGCCCAGCAGGACAAGGGGGGCAAGGGGTGAAGGACCTCAAGCTGCTCGCTCGCATCTGGCCCTACGCGAAGGCGGACGCTCCCCTGTTCCTGCTGGCCATGTTGCTCACGCCGCTGTCCGCGGGTCTGGCCCTGTACCAGCCCCTGCTGATGAAGGAGATCCTGGACGAGCACGTCGTGACCGGCCGGGTCGAGGGCCTCGCCGAGCTCGCGGGCGTCTACCTCGGCTGCATCGTCGCCGCCTACCTCGTGGAGACGACCTACGGCATCTGCCTGGGCATCGGTGGCCAGCGCACGATCCTGCGCCTGAGAGAAGGCATCTTCAGGCACCTGCTGACGAGGGCGCCCCGCTTCTTCGACCGCCGACCGGCTGGGGAGCTGTTGACCCGGGCGACCTCGGACGTCGAGTCCCTAGGCGAGTCGCTCAGCTCTGGGGTGATCACGGTCGTCCTCGACGTGCTGATGGTCTTCGGCGTGCTCGCCGCGATGTTCGTGCTGAACTGGCGGATGACGCTGGTGCTGCTCTTGGTGGCCCCGCCGCTGCTCTTGATCATCGAGCTCTGCAGGCGGCGGCTGAGGGTCTACTTCAACCGCATCCGGGAGACCCTCGCCGCGGTCAACGCCTACATGGCCGAGCGCGTCAGCGGCATGGAGATCATCCAGCTCTTCAACGACGAGCAGCGGGCCTACGAGCGCTTCGTCGCCCTGAACACGCCCTTCCGGGACGCGACGATCCGCTCGAACATCTTCGACGCGCTGATGTACGCAGCGGTGGACGGCGTGGGCTCGATGTGCATCGCCCTGATGCTCTGGTACGCGACCGGCGACCTCTTCACAGCGGTGGTCTCGGCGGGCCTGTTGGCGGCCTTCATCGACTACCTCAACCGGCTCTTCCAGCCGCTGCGCCAGCTCTCGCAGAAGATCACGATCATCCAGCGGGCCCTGGCGGCGCTGGACAAGATCTTCAGGCTGATGGACACGACGGAGGAGATCAGCGACGGCGAGGTCTCGCTCGAGGGGATCGAGGGCCGTGTTCGCCTCGACGAGGTCGAGTTCGGCTACGTCGAGGGCGAAGACGTCCTCAAGGGCGTGAGCCTCCAGGTCGACCCCGGCGAGGTGGTGGCGATCGTCGGTCCGACCGGCTGCGGCAAGACGACGCTGACCCGGCTCGTCGATCGCAGCTACGAGGGCTACCGCGGCTCGATCACCCTCGACGGTCACGAGCTCCGCGAGCTCAAGCTGGACACGGTGCGCAAGGCCGTCGCGGCTGTGCGCCAGGACATCCAGCTCTTCCCCGAGACCGTGCGCTTCAACGTCGCTCTCGACAACCCGGCGGTGGACGAGGCGCGCCTGGAGGGCGCAGCGGAGCTCGTCCACGCCCGCGAGTTCATCTCGGATCTGCCAGAAGGTTGGCGGCAGATCCTCAAGGAGCGCGGCTCGAACCTGAGCGTCGGCGAGGGCCAGCTCCTCACCTTCGCCCGCACCATGGCCTACGACCCGGTGGTGGTCATCCTCGACGAGGCCACCGCCTCGATCGACCCGGTCACCGAGCAGCTCGTCCAGGACGCCATCGCCCGCATCTTCGAGCGCAAGACCGTCATCGTCATCGCCCACCGGCTCTCGACCATCGCCGCCGCCGACCGCATCGTCGTGCTCCGCGCCGGCAAGGTCGCAGAGGTCGGCACGCACAAGGAGCTCATCGAGCTCGGCGGCCTCTACGCCCACCTCCACGACGCGGGCTTCAGCCCGGAGTCCCTCGACGCGACGCTGTCCTAGGTACCCCACAGGTACGCAACTGGAGCTTCCGGGCTGCCCGCCCCGATGCTCGATGGATCGATGATCGTTCTCGATGGCTCGATGGCTCGATGGCGCTAGTCCCGGAGGTGCTCCAGGAACATCGCCTCGAGGTCCTGATCGCCCACAACCTCGTCCGCGACCACCCGTCCGTGGGCGAGCATCACCACGCGGTCGGCGAGCTTCTCCACCGTCTCGAGGACGTGGGTGGACAAGAGCACACAAGCGCCCTCGTCACAGAGATCCCGGAGGTGGCCCTTCACCCGGGCTGCTGAGGGCGGGTCCAGGCCGTTGAGGGCCTCGTCGAGAACAAGGACCGGAGGGCGGCCGACCACCGCGGCCGCCAGGGCCGTGCGGCGCCGCATGCCCTGGCTGTACTCGCGGATCAGCCGGTCCGCGTCCTCGCCCAGCCCAGCCAACTCCAGGGCGAAGTCGAGATCGCCCTCGCCCCGCAGATCGAGGACCAGCTCGAGGAACTCGCGGCAGGTGAGGTAGTCGTAGAGCTGCGGATCCTCCGGCACGTAGCCGAAGACACGCCGCGCTCCACCGGGGTCCGCGAGCACGTCCACTCCACCGACGGTGACCGCACCCCCAGTCGGCCGCAGCTGCCCCGTGAGCATCTTGATCGTCGTCGACTTGCCGGCGCCGTTGTGACCGATGAGCCCGACCAGCTCTCCGGCGCCGACCGAGAAGCTGACGTCCTCGACCGCGACGACGTGGCCGTATTGCTTCCTCAGTCCGCGGACTTCGATCATGCGCTCGAGACTCCAGCCCACAACAAGAGGGCCGCGAACAGGTAGGTCGGGAGCCCCCGGGCGCGCAAGGGACTCGCGAAGACCGCCGCCAGCCCGGCGGCGAGGGCCAGGAGCTCCAGCCATCCGAACAGCTCGAGGCCGACCCGCCCCTGACGGATGCCCAGGGCCAGGACCGGCAACACCACGACCGGCTGGAACCAGAACCACAGCGCCAGCAGCCGGGCGCCCAGGCGCCTGCCGACGACGTGGGGCAGGGCCTTGTCGAGCCAGGCCGGATCGGTCATCGCGAGGCGCACGCCCACGATGCCGACCAGCACGATGCCCGCGCCGGCGACGAGTCGCGTCCGGTCCGCCGCGGTCGGGTCGTCGCTCCAGGCCGAAATGGCCGCGAGCAGCCCCGAACCCCAGGCGGCGCCCAGGACCCAGCTGCGCAGACCCCTCCAGCCATGTCGCAGCTCCTTGAGGAGCTCCGAGCGCAGGGCTGCCGGCACGAAGCGCACCGCCCACTCGAAGTAGACCCGCCGAGCCTCCTGGGGATCCTCCGTCCCAGCCACCGCGGCGTCGATGTCCGCGAGGATGAGCGTGGTCGCGACGTGGTAGCGCCGGGCCAGCCCCGAGACCGGGAGCCAGCTCAGCAAGGCCAGGGGGAGGGGCGCGAGCAAGAAGGCGACAGCTGCCGGATCGAGCCCCGTACCCAGGACTCGCTCGGCCCCGAGGCAGGCCAGCCAGACCCCACAGCCACCCACCGTCAGGGCGACGCCAGGGCCGTAGATGAGCGCCGCCTGCAGCGATGGGTTGTCGCCGCGGAGCAGGTTCAGCACCCCCGAGAGGCCCGGCGACTCCGCCGCCCAGACGCTGCCGAGGTGAACCGGAAAGCCGACGGCGAGCCCGAGCAGCCAGCCGGACAAGGCGATCCAGACTCCGAGCCCGTATGCCACGGGCTCGCCGGCCAGGATGATGGGCAAGAGCAGCACCCCGGCGGCCAGGACCCACCCCAGGCGCTCCACCGCCGTGCGCAGGCCGAGGTAGCGCAACAGCGCCGGGGCGTCGGCAGGATGTGGGTCGAGGATTGCGCGCTCCGGCCCGCGCACCAGGGCCGTGTAGCTCGCCAGCACCGTCGCCCCGCAGAGCAGCATGCCGATCCTCAGCCCCAGTCCGCTGAGCCCCGCCGGCAGCCCACCAGGGCGGGAGAGGAAGCCCATGAACACCGGCTCCACGAGCGGTCCGGCGGCCGCCAGCGCCACCAGCGGGACCAGCCCCAGGAGCCTCCGAGGCCAGCCCTCCACGCGAGAACGATGGAACCTCCGGCGCCTCCAGGCGATCGAGTAGGGATTGCGTCGCATCTGGCAAGCCCCTTATCTTGCAGGCTCATAGGACACCGACATGCTCTGGCTCCTCACTGTTGTCAGCCTCGCCCTCGCCGAAGACGACGACGACTTCGGCTTCCTCGACGAAGGCGACGAGGCCGCGGCAGCCGCGAAGGCAGCGGCGATCGAGGCGAGCGACTTCGACGTCGAGGAGGAGGCGGACTTCGGCGACTGGCAGGACGCCGCCCCGCCCGACGAGCGAAACCTCGGCCCCGCACCGGACATCTCCGAGCGCTCGAGCCCTTCGCTGGGAACCAACAAGGCGACCTCCCTCCCCTACTCCGTCGTCGGCAAGTCGCCGCTGGCCGACAACTACGAAGCCATTGTCGTGTTCGCTGACCGCGACGCGGTCGTCGTCGAGCTCCCGATCCTGCTCGCCCGCAACCCGGGGGACTACGAGGGTCGGACCTACTGGCTGACCGCAGAGGTCTACGCCGACGGCTTGAAGGTCGCCGAGTCCCGCCAGCAGGTCAACAAGGCCGCCATCGCCCAGGCAGGTCCCACCATCGCCTTCGTGAAGATGCTCGTCCCGGTCCCCGATCAGCGCGGCACGCTGGAGATCACCGTCGGCACCGCCTCCGCCTCTGGCGCCCCGTCGAGCGCGCTGTTCTCCCGCTCGGTCGACTACCAGCTCTGAGCCCCGTCAAGAACCGGCGCATCGCGCTCTCTGCGCTGTCGATCACCCTCCTGGTGGCATGCGCCGGTCTGGGCGCCTGGATCCTGGAGGGCCTGCGACCCCAGCGAGCGGTGCTCGGGAACGAGGTGAAGCAGCGCACCCGGAGCAGGCCGGTGCTGCCCGAGGCCGAGGCCGCCTTCGAGGTCGCGGGCGCCGTCCACACCCTCGGCGGCGAGCCCGTCGAGGGCCTCACGATCCGCTCGAGCGAGGGCGAGTCCGTGAAGACCAGCGCCGACGGGAGCTACCGGCTGAAGCTCTCGGCCTCGACCTGGATCCACCCCGTCGAGCTCACCAGCCAGCCCAGGCGCGTCGCGGCGACGGAGCCCGCCGAAGGCCTCGACTTCCTGGTCCCCGACCTCTGCCCGGTCACCGTGGAGGTCGTCGACGAGCACGCCGAGCCGCTGGACGCCACGCTGTTGTTCTCCGTCTACAGCGAGGGCTTCCCCTTCACCTCCAGCCGCTCGGTCGAGACCGTCGACGGGCACCACGAGTTCCCGCTCGCTGCTTGCGGACGCGTATCGCTGCTGGCCGTACGCGAAGGCTACGGCACCGTCGAGCACCGCGACGAGCACACCGGGCCCCGCCGGATCGAGCTCACCCTCGGAGAGGGGACCCGTGTGTGGGGCACCTTCACGACCCCCGCCGGAGATCCCATCGACGGCGCGGTCTGGGCCCGCTTTCGAGAGCTCCGGGGCGAGGTGGACGCAGAGGGCGTGTGGGAGATCCACCTGGCCTCGGGCAGGGACTGGAGGCTGGTCGCTTCTCCGGCGGAGGCGGGCTGGCTCGGAGAGACCCGCAGCGTCCACGTCCCAGAGGGGGCAGAGGAGCTTCGAGTCGACTTCGTCGCCAGGTCCTTCCGGCTGGTCGAGGTCTACTGCGCGGGCCTCCCAGACGACTCCTGCGAGACCGTCGTGCCCATCCTCTGCACCCATCCGCTGTCACCGGTCGGCGAGCTCTGCGAGAGCTACGCGACGACGACCTGCGTCTGCCCCGAAGGCCAGGTGGCCCTCCGCGGTGGCGGCCAGGCGGTCGAGGTCGGCCCCGACGAGGACGCAGCCTGGCTCGACTTCCGCAGCCCTGGCGGCCTCCGCGGCGTGGTCTGGAGAGACGAGACGCCCTTCCGTTGCTGGTACGGCGCCGCCCGCATGCCAGAGGGTGTCGACGAGGTCCTCGGCGGCGGCACACACGCGCGGACCGGCTCCTGCGAGGATGACGGCACCTTCGAGATCCTCGGCCTGGAAGAAGGTCGGTGGGTCGTGGAGATCTACAGCACGGACGGCAGGTGGCCCCAGGACGACGTGTACGTCGAAGGGACCGTCGTGGACCTTGGCGACATCGATCTCTCCGAGGGCGGGGCCATCACCGTCACGGTCTACGACGGGCTCACCGGGGAGCCGGCCGCCTGGGAGGCGGTGTTGGCCAACCTGCGCGACAGGGACTCGGTGAACCCCGTGGGTCACGGCGGCATGAGCGACTCCGAGGGCGTCGTGGAGATGACCGGGCTGCCGCCAGGCGTCTACGACGTCTTCCTCGCCAGGCGCCCGCTCGAAGTCGTCACGCTGGGCGTCGAGGACGACAGCGCACTGCAGGTCGTCCTCGAGACCGGCGAAGCGGACCTGTTGGACGAAAACGGCTTCGCGGTGGCGAGGACCGCCGACGGCGAGCTGGAGATCGCCGAGCTGGAGCCAGGCGGCGCCGCGGAAGACAACGGCTTGGCGGAGGGCGACGTCATCGTCGGTGTGGTCGTCATGGGCATGGATGTCCTCGCGTGGGCGCCCCAGTACGCGGACGAGGCGACGCGCTGGGTGCTGGACAACTACAGTGGGCCCGGCGTGGACCTCGTCGTCGAACGGGATGACGGGCTGCACGACATCCCCCTGCAATAGAAACACCCATGAAGCTGCGCATCTGGCACGTCGCCGTCGCCTGTCTGCTCCTCGGGATCCTGGCTGTGGGCTCGATGATCTGGCTCTGGGGCGAGGCGATGGACGCGGAGCCGACGGCGCCGGAGCTGCGGGAGCGCGAGCGCGTCACCGCGAGGACCACCCGCCTGGAGGAAGAGCCCCCCACCGGCCCGCTCGCGCTCTCCGGTCGGCTCGTCTACGCGGACGGCAGCCCGGCCGAAGAGATGGTCGTCGAGGCCTTCGGACCCTCCGAGGTCCGGGCCGAGGTCATCACGGGCTACGACGGCAGCTTCGGCCTCGAGATCGAGGGGCCGGCGAAGATCCGTCCCGACGACGTGGCCTCCAGGCCCAAGGAGATCATCGCGAGGGGGGACCGGGACGACCTCGTCTTCGTGGTGCCCTACGCCTGCCCCCTTGATGTCCGGGTGGAGCTACCGGACGGCTCGCCGGCAGAGGCGACGGTCCAGGTCTACGTCTTCAGCGAGCTGGGGACGGGAGGCGCCGGAGAGGCCATGACGGAGGATGGCCTCGCGCAGCTGCCGGCCACCAGCTGCGGCGTGGCGACGGTGAAGGCGCGGGCGGAGGGCTACCCCCTCGGCTACCGCGACGACGTCGACACGGTGGTCACCCAGGAGATCACGATGCGCCTGGTCGACGGAGTGCTCTTCGAGGGCAGCGTCACCGACGGCGAGGGCGAGCCCCTCGACGAGGCCCTGATCAACGCCGCTCACGACAGCATCAGCACGGGCCCGGACGGGCTGTTCTCGATGCTCGTCAACCCCGCCTCGCTGTCCTTCACGATCGCCAGCAAGGAAGGCTACGAGAGCGAGACCGCGGTGGTGCGCGTCGGCGCCGATCAGGACTACGCCGAGCACGACTACGTGCTGTTGCCCACCCGCGAGGTCACGGTCTACTGCGCAGGTCTGCCCGAGGACTCCTGCCAGGACGTCGGGCTCATCATGTGCACCCACCCCTGGCTCCCCTTCGGCGAGCCCTGCAATCCCGAGGAGGATCCCGTCGTCTGCAGCTGCCCCGAGGGCGTCGCCACGGTCCGCGCCAGCGCAGAGGCCGTCCGCGTCGAGCCACCGGACACGGAGGTCTGGCTCGACTTCCGCTACGGCGGCGGCGTCATGGGCCGGGTCTTGATCGACGGGGAGCCGGCCGAGTGCGAGGCGATCGCCGTGTGGTTGCCCACGTCCAACTCCGACCTGGTGGCCGGACTCTCGGCGGTGCGCATGGTGCGCTGCGAGGAGGACGGGAGCTTCTCTCACGTCGGGCTGCGCCCGGGAAGCTGGATGGTGGATGTTCGCAACGGCGGCACGACGCGCAGCCTCGGCACACACCTGATCTCCGACGCGGTCATCGATCTCGGCGACGTCGAGCTGCAGGGGGGCGGGCAGATCACGGGGTTCGTGCTCGAGGGCCTCACCGGCGAGGGCGCGCCGAACGTGCCCGTGAGCGCGGTGGAGTCCGGCAACATGAAGATGGGCGTGAACATGCCAGACGACCTCGACGGCACGATGCCCAACATGGGAAACGGCATCAGCCGGAACGAGGGCCGGTTCACGATCTACGGCCTGCCCGACGGTGACTACGACGTCTTCGTCTCGACCTCCCCCTTCGAGACGGTGAGCGTCACGGTGGTCGACGGAGAGAATCAGGGGGACGTAGAGCTGGAGACCGGCGGCGCCGATCTGCTCGACACGCACGGCTTCGGACTCGCCACCGCAGATGACGGCGCCATGGTCGTGGACGCAGTCGACGAGGGCTCTTCCGCAGAGGCCGCGGGACTCCAGGAGGGCGACACCCTCACCGGCTTGCGTATCTTCGGGACCGACCCGGCCCAGGTGGTGCCGGGCTGGGACGACACGATGACCAACTTCATCCTGGAGAGCTACGACGGACCAGGCGTCAGCTTGCTGGTCGACAGAGACGGGGACGAGATCGAGGTCGACCTGTAGGTGCTGCTGTTGTCGACCACCGCCTGGGCCGTCTGCGGGGACCGCATCCTCGACAACCCGATCGAGCTCTGCGACGACGGAAACCTCGACGACGGCGACGGCTGCGACTCCGTGTGTCGGGTCGAGGACGGCTGGAAGTGCAACCAGGACCCCGTGACCGTTGTCACCGACCAGGGCTTCGACGACGACTGGGGCCTGGCCGAGCCCGCCTGGTTCTTCTCCAGCGACAAGCGCACCGTCACCCAGCTCCTCGACGCCGCGCCCAGCGCGTACACGACGGAGGTCATGGTCGACGAGGGCTCCATGGAGTTCACGATCCGGGTCGACGACGCCAGCGGCACCGGCTTCGTGGGCTGGACCCTCGGGCTGGAGCCCAACGAGGCCCGCACCGACGAGGCCAGCTACCTGCTCTTCGACTGGAAGGGCAGCGGGGAGTCAGAGGTCTGCGGCTACGCGACCGAGGGGCTGAGCGTAAGCCTCGTCAACGGACCAGCCGACACCAGCGACCTCTGGTGCCACGAGAACACGGTCTCCGAGATCGCCGGCCTCGGCGACCTCTCGGACGAGGGCTGGGACCCCCAGACGACCTACGACGTCATCGTCGATGCGACCTCGACCCGGGTCACGGTCAGCGTCGACGGGCTCGAGGTCCTCGATCTCGAGGGCAACCACCCGGCCGGACCCCTCGGCTTCTACGCCTTCTCCCAGGAGGAGGCCACCTTCGAGCTGGTGGTCCCCGACCAGCTCAGCGTCTGCCGCGAGGACGGGACCGTCGTCGGCTACACCGGCGGTGTCTGCACCGGCTGCTCCTCGAGTGGCGGTGGCATCTGGGCCGCGCTGCTCGCGCTGGCCGCCCTGCGGAGAAGGCGATGACGTGGCTCGTCGCCCTCGCGCTCGCAGACCCCGTCACCGACGGCGAGGTGCCCCCCCTGACCGCGGATGTCTTCCGCCCCTCGGTCGACAACCCCTGGATGCTGACGGTCGACGAGTCCGGTCACGGCCCGCTCCTCCACACCAACGCCCGCCTGCTCGTCAGCTACGCCAACCGGCCCCTGGCATACACCGGCGTCGACGGAGACCCGCAGGCCCTGGTCGAGCACGTCCAGCGCGAGGACACCCTCGTGGCGACCACGCTGGGTCGCTTCCGGCTCGGCACCACCCTGCCCTACTACGCCTACGTCGACGGCGAAGCCGGCCGCTCCAATGGCCGGGGCGACCTCGCCTTCGATCTGAAAGCGACGCTCGTCGAAGGCGAAAAACCCTGGGGCCTCGCCGCGAGCGGCAGGGTCGTGCTCCCCATCGCCACGGTCGACGCCCTGGGCAACGACGGCCTCGGGTGGGAGCTCCAGGCAATCCTCGACCGGCGCTGGGAGCACCACCTCCTCGCCCTGAACGTGGCCTGGCGGGGCATGCCGACCGTCGAGCTGGAGAACTTCGCCCAGGACGACCAGCTGGCGATCCGGGCAGGCCTCGCCTGGCTCCCCTCCACACAAGGCGGCCTGGCGCTGGAGGCCAACACCGCCTTCCAGCCCGGCGTGCTGGCTCCCGGAAGCCTCCAGGCAGAGGCCCTCGGCAGCGGCTTCCTCTACCTGGGCGATGCCTTCCAGATGCGCCTCGGCGTCGGCAAGGGCCTCTCCCGCGGAGTCGGCGTCCCGCGCGCGCGGGCGGTCTGGGTCTTCGCCTACGAGCCCTCGCGAGAGGTGAGCGATCGAGACGAGGACGGCCTCCCCGACGAGCGCGACCCCTGCCCCGACGTGCCAGAGGACATCGACGGCTGGCGCGACGAGGACGGCTGCCCCGAGCCCGTGTGGGTCACCGTGCGCTTCCTGGATCCAGAGGGCATCCCGGTCCCGGCGGTGGCCGTGAAAATCGACGGCGCCATCCACGACGGAGGGGGCGAGAACCTCGAGCCCGGCCAGCACCTGGTCGAGGCCCGCGCGGAGGGTTTCCAGCCCGCCCGCTTCCTCATCGAGGTGCCCAACGGACCGCCCTGGGAGGCCACCGAAGACCTCAGGCCGCAGGGCCTCGGCACGATCAAGGTGCTCCTGCTCGATCCAGAGGGCGACGACGTGGCCGGCGCCTTCTGGGCTCTGGACGGCGAGGCACAGGGTGCCGAGAAGAAGATCCGGATCCCGCCAGGCACCTACACCGTGAGCGGCTACGCCGACGGACACCTGCCCGACTCCCAGGAGGTCCCGGTCGAGGTGGGCTTCAGTCACACGGTCGCCCTGACCTTGAAGCCGACGACCGTGCGGGTGACCGCGGAGCGCATCGAACTCGGGGGGAGCATCTACTTCGAGACCGGGAACGCCGTCATCCTCCCCGACAGCTTCGGACTCCTCGACGACGTGGTCGCGACGCTGGCGGCTCACCCGGAGATCCTGGGCATCCGCATCGAGGGCCACACGGACAGCCGGGCGGACGACGACTTCAACCAGCAGCTCTCGGAGGAGCGCGCCGAGGCGGTCCGCGCCTACCTCATCGAGGGCGGTATCGACGCAACCCGCCTGCGCGCCGAGGGCTATGGAGAGTCCCGTCCGGTCGATGACCGAGAGGTCCCGGAAGCCTGGGACAAGAACAGGCGGGTGGACTTCTTCATCACGGAGCGCCAGTGACCGGAGGCCGGACCTGAACCGCCTCTCCGCCGAGACGTCGCGACAGCGGTAGTCTTCGGGCGATGACCCGCTTCCGCTTGAACGGTCGAGTGATCTCGACAGTGGTGCGCCCGAGCGCGACCTTGTTGCCGTGGCTGCGCAGCGAGGGGCTCGTCGGCACGAAGGAGGGCTGCGCGGAGGGTGACTGCGGCGCCTGCACCGTGCTCGTGCGCGACGGCAGGAGGCTGCGCACGGTGAACTCCTGCTTGCAGCTCGTCGCTGCCCTCGAGGGCCTCGAGGTGTGGACCATCGAGGGCCTCGGCGGCGACCACCCGGCGCAGAGAGCCCTGGTCGAAGCCCTCGGCTCCCAGTGCGGCTACTGCACCCCCGGCTTCGTGATGAGCCTGGTCGAGGCCTGCCACCGCGACGACCTCGGGGCCGCGGAGCTCGACGACCAGATCTGCGGCAACCTCTGCCGCTGCACCGGCTATCGGCCCATCCGAGAGGCCCTGCGCGCGGTGGCCGGGACCCATCCGGCCGATGGACTGGAGGGCGAGACAGCGGTCATGGAGCGCACCAGCTCCTTCGAGATCGACGGCGAGCGCTTCGAACAGCCCCGCTCGCTGCCGGCGCTGTGGAGCGTGCTCGACGCCTACCCGGATCATCGCCTCGTCTCGGGGGGGACCGACCTCGGGCTCGAGGTGAACAGGGAAGGCCGGAGCTGGCCCTGCCTGGTCTCCCTGGAGGCCGTCCCGGAGCTGCGCGTCCTCGAGGTGGAGTTCGGCGGCTTCCGCGTCGGGGCCTGTGTGCGCCTGACCGATCTGGAGGCCTGGGCGGCGCCGGAGCTGCCGGTCCTGGCGCGTTCGCTCCGCTACTTCGCGAGCCGCCAGATCAAGCACCGCGCCACCGTCGGCGGCAACCTCTGCAACGCCTCTCCCATCGGCGACCTGGCCCCGGTCCTGATGGCGCTGGATGCGGTGGTGGTGCTCGGCAACGCGGCTGGGGCCAGGCACGTGCCGATCTCCAAGTTCTTCCTGGGCTATCGCCAGACCGAGCTGCGAGCAGGCGAGGTGCTGCTGCGAGTAGACATCCCCCGCCCCGACCCCCGGGCACGGCTCGCCGCGTACAAGGTCAGCAAGCGCCGCGAGCTGGACATCTCGGCGGTCAGCGCCGGCTTCAACGTCGTCGTCGAGGACCAGGTCGTGCGCTCGGCGCGGGTTGCCTTCGGTGGCATGGCGGCGACGACGCGTCGTGCTCATCGCTTCGAGGAGGCGCTCGTGGGGCGGCCCTGGACCGAGGACCGCGTCCTGGCTTCGGCCGAGGTCCTGCGAGAGGACTTCAGCCCGATCTCGGATCACCGCGGCTCCGCCTGGTACCGGGAGACGGTGGCCCGAAACCTCGCCCTGGGCTTCTTCCTCGAGACCATCGAGGAGCGCGTGCCGACCCTGCCCGTAGGCCACTCCGGCACGGTGGTCCCTTGAGCTCCCCACTGCACCGACCCGGCTCGCACCACAGCGCCGAGCTCCACGTCTCCGGCGCGGCCATCTACGTCGACGACCTCCCGGCGCCCCCCGGCATGCTCGTCTGCGGCATCGTCGAGTCGCCCCACGCCCACGCTCGCGTCCTTCGACGGGACGCCGCTGCCGCTCGCGAGGTCGAGGGTGTCGTCGCCGTGCTCTTCGCAGAGGACATCCCAGGAGGAGTCTGCATCGGGCCCATCGTGCACGACGAGCCGGTGCTGGCAGAGGACGAGGTCCACTTCTGCGGCCAGGCTGTCGCGCTGGTCTGCGGGGAGACCTACGAGGCGGTGCGCGCCGGGATGGAGCTCGTCGAGGTGGACTACGAGGTCCTCGACGCCACGCTCTCCATCAGCGCAGCGATCGAGGCCGGGGAGTTCCTGACGGAGCTCCACGTCATCGAGCGCGGAGACCTCGAGGCTGCCATGGCCACAGCAGAGCTCCGGCTCAGCGGCGAGACGTCCTCTGGTGGGCAGGACCACTTCTACCTCGAGACCCAGGCGGCGCTCGCGCTCATCGAGGAGGGCGGACTCCGCGTCCTGGCCTCGACCCAGCACCCCACCGAGATCCAGAAGATGGTCGCTCACGTGCTGGGCTGGCCCCAGGCGCGGGTCACCTGCGAGGTCCCGCGCGTCGGCGGGGGCTTCGGCGGCAAGGAGTCCCAGGCCACGAACTACGGCGTGCTCGCGGCGCTGGGCGCGTGGAAGACCGGCCGCCCGGTGAAGGTCTGGCTCCCCCGCGACACCGACATGCGCGTAACCGGCGGTCGCCACCCCTTCTGGACCCGCTGGGAGGCAGGCTTCAGCGGCGACGGCACGCTGGTGGCCCTGCGCGCGGAGCTCTTCGGCGACGGCGGCTGGGTGGCCGATCTGTCGACCGCGATCATGGACCGGGCGCTCTTTCATGCCGACAACGCCTACTTCATCGAGCACCTCCGGCTGGAGGGGCGGGTCTGCCGGACGAACAAGAAGAGCAACACGGCCTTCCGCGGCTTCGGCGGACCCCAGGGAGTGGTCGTGGTCGAGGACATCATGGAGCGCGCCGCGACAGCGCTGGGGCTGGACCCCGCGGAGCTGCGCCGGCGCAACTTCTACGGCGAGGCCCCCCGCGACCGGGCGCCCTACGGCCAGCGAATCCCGGCGGAGTTCAACCGCCTCGACAGGATCTGGGAGGAGCTGTCGGAGTCCTCGGACTACGCGAAGAGACGAGAGGCCATCGACGCCTTCAACGCCCAGAGCCGCTTCACCCGTCGCGGTCTCGGCGTCGTGCCGCTGAAGTTCGGCATCAGCTTCACCGCCTCCCTGCTGAACCAGGCCGGGGCGCTGGTGCTCGTCTACACCGACGGCACCGTGCAGCTGAGCCACGGCGGCACGGAGATGGGACAGGGGCTCTACACGAAGATGATCGCGATCTGCGCTCACAGCTTCGGGCTCCCGGCTTCCTCGATCCGCCACATGCCGACGCGCACGGACAAGGTGCCGAACACCTCGCCCACCGCCGCATCCTCGGGCTCGGACCTCAACGGCCAGGCGGTGAGGCTCGCCTGCGAGGCGGTGCGCGAGCGGATGAGCGCCGTCGCGGCCGAGCTGCTCGACTGCGCCCCGAGCGAGCTGCGCTTCGCGGACGGCCAGGTGTCGGGGCCGTCGTCGTCGTTGGCCTTCGCGGAGCTGGCGACGACCTGCTGGGTGCGGCAGGTCTCCCTGTCCTCGATGGGCTTCTACGCCACCCCCGGGGTGGGCTACGACCACGCCTCCGGCCGAGGGACCCCGTTCTTCTACTACGCCTACGGCATGGCGGTGAGCGAGGTCGAGGTCTGCGGTCTCACCGGCGAGCACCGCGTGCGGCGGGTCGACGTGCTCCAGGACGTCGGCGACTCGCTGATCCCAACCATCGACCGAGGACAGGTCGAGGGAGGCTTCGTCCAGGGCATGGGCTGGCTCACAGGCGAGGAGCTGCTCTTCGACGACTCCGGCGCCTGCATCACGATCGGCCCCTCGACCTACAAGGTGCCGGCGGTCGGTGACGTGCCAGAGGAGTTCAACGTGAAGCTGCTCCAAGGCGCCCCGCGACCCGGAGTGGTCCACGGCAGCAAGGCTGTGGGCGAGCCGCCGTTCTTGCTGGCGATCAGCGTGGTGAACGCCCTCCGCCACGCCATCGCCTCCTTCGGGCCTGGCGAGGTCTCGCTGGCGCTGCCGGCGACGCCGGAGGCCATCCTGCGAGCGGTGGAGGCACGGCGGGGACCGCACCCTCAGGGCGCCTGCTGAGCGAGCGCCTCCCACTCGGCCATCGCCGCTTCCAGCTCTGTGGCCACCCGCGCCCGATCTACGAGGATCCGGCTCACCTCCTCCGGGTCATCCGCCGCGGCACCGAGTCCCTCGTCGAGCTCCGCGAGCCGCCCCTCCAGCCCCTCCACGATGTCCTCGACCTCGACCAGGCGCCGAGCAGCGCGGTCCGCCTCCCGCTGCAGTCGCTTCTGCTCCGCGTAGTCGACAGCCCGCTCTTCGCACTTGTCGCCCGAGCCGAGCAATGACGCGGAGACCGGAGGCTCGAGATGCTCCGGCAGGAGCCCCTCGCGCGTGCTGATGCCCTGCCCGTCGAAGCGCAGCACGTGCGTCGCGAGCTGCTCGACCAGGAAGCGGTCGTGGCTGACCAGCACCACCGCGCCAGCGAAGCCTCGGAGGGCATCGCAGAGCACCCCCACCGTGACCACGTCGAGGTGATTGCTGGGCTCGTCGAGCAACAGCACGTCCCACTGCTGGACGGAGAGCGCCGCCAGCGCCACTCGGGCCTTCTCTCCCCCGGACAGCGTGCCGATCAGCTGGAGCGCGGCCTCGCCGCTGAGCCCGAGCGCTCCCAGCGCTGACCTCGCTCTGAGCTCGGTGCACAGCGGCGCCGCGTGCAGCACGAAGTCCACGGCCCGCAGCTCGGTGGGCAGCGCCCGGGCCTGGTCCTGCTCGAAGACCCCTACCCGCACCCCGCGCCCAAGGACCCGGTTGCCAGCGAGGGGTCTCAGGCTTCCCGACAAGAGCTTCAGGAGGGTCGACTTTCCGCTGCCGTTGGCGCCGAGGAAGACCCAGCGCTCGCCCCTGTGCAGGTCGAAGTCGAGGCCAGAGAACAGCGGCGAGCCATAGCCTCCGGCCGCCTCGCGGAGGCCAAGGACCTCGAAGCTCCTGCTCTGGCGAGCCGAGAAGGCCAGCTTGGGAGGAGCCTCGTCCGCCTGCACGTCCTCCATCGAGGCGGTGAGCTTCTCCAGCCGCTTGAGCCGTGACTGCGCTTGCCTGGCCTTGTTGGCCTTGTAGCGAAAGCGCTCGACGAAGCGTCCGAGCTTCGCTGCCTCCTCCTCTTGCCTTTCGAGCACCACCCGGCGTCGCTCCGCCCTGGCCTCGCGCTCTACGAGGAAGCTCGAGAAGCTGCCCGGGTAGCGGTCCAGGCCACCGGCTCGAAGCTCCACGATGCCGCTCACGCAGTGGTCGAGCACGTAGCGGTCGTGACTCACCAGGATCAGCGCCCCGGCGTGCTCCGCGAGGTGGCGGGCGAGCCAGGCGCGGGCGTGCAGATCGAGGTGGTTCGTGGGCTCGTCGAGGAGCAGCACCTCTGGGGCCTCGACGAGCAGCCGCGCGAGGGCCACGCGGACCCGCCAGCCACCGCTGAGCTCGGGCACGGGCCGATGCCAGGCCTCCTTCGGGAAGCCCAGGCCCCACAAGACCGTGCCGACACGCAGCTCGAGCGTGTAGCCCCCGGCGGCCTCGAAGGCCTCTGCCAGCGCCGCGTGGCGGGCGATGCTCTCCTCGCTCCCGTCGAGGGCCTCGCTCGCCGCGTCCAGCTCAGCCCCGAGCCGAAGGACCTCGACCATGCCGCTGCGGACCTCGTTCCAGACGCTGTCCTCTGAGTCGACGAGGGGATGCTGGGGCAGGTAGCCGAGCCGTCCCCGGACATGGGTCCTGCCGGAGTCCGCCTCGTGTTCGCCGGCCAGCGCGCGCAGCAGGGTGGTCTTGCCCGTGCCGTTGCGGCCGACGAGCCCGACCCGCTCTGTGGGCCGGAGGTGGAGGCTGCAGTCAACGAGGAGCTCCCTCCCCCCAGCCGACAGCGTCAACGCCTCCGCACGCAGCATCTCAGCTGAGCTCGCCTCGCAGCGAGTTCGTGAGGCCGCGCAGGATGTCGACGGTCACGATCTGCCCGATCAGCTCGGTGGATCCTGGGAAGTTGACCATCTTGAAGGTGCCCGTTCGACCGCACATGACGCGCTCGTCCCACTTCGACGGTCCCTCGACGAGCACCTCGACGGTGCTGCCCACGAGCCGCTTGTTCGAGGCCAGCAGGATCTCCTGCTGGCGCTTCTGGAAGATCATGAGCCGCTCCTGGGCGAGCTCGGGGGCCACAGGCGGCTCGCTCAGCCGGAGCGCGGAGGTCCCCGGGCGAGGGCTGTACTTGAAGCTGAAGGAGCCCTCGAAGCCGACCTCTTCCAGCAGCGTCATCGTGTCGTCGAAGTCGGCGTCGGTCTCGCCGGGAAAGCCGACGATGATGTCCGTCGTGAGGCACATGTCAGGACGCGCAGCGCGCAGCTCGGAGACCACCTCCAGGTAGCGCTCGCGCGTGTAGAAGCGCTTCATGCGCCGCAAGACGTGGTCGCTGCCCGACTGGACCGGGAGGTGCAGGTGCGAGGTCAGCTTCGGGAGCTCCGCGTAGGCCCGCACGACGTCCGGGCCCATGTCTCGCGGGTGTGAGGTGGTGTAGCGGATTCGCTCGACGCCCTCGACCTCGGCGACGGCGTGGAGCAACTCGGCGAAGCGCAGCTCGCCTGGGACCTTCAGCCCGTAGGAGTTCACGTTCTGACCGATGAGCGTGAACTCGATGACGCCCTCGTCGGCGAGGGCGCGGACCTCGTCGATGATCTCGCCGCTGGGCCGCGACAGCTCGGGACCCCGGGTCATCGGCACGATGCAGAAGGTGCACTTGTTGTCGCAGCCCTTCTGGATCGTGACGAAGGCGCCGACCTTTCCCTCTCCAGAGGTCGCCCGCACGAAGGCGAACTCGTCCTGGTCGAGGAAGCTGTTCTCGAGGACACGGTGCTCTCCGGTCCGACGCACGAGCTCCTTGACCCGCGGCACGTGATCGGGGCCGAAGACGAGGTCGACGTCGTCCTTGTAGCGCTTGAAGAGCTGCTCGCCGGCGTGCTGCGCCATGCAGCCGGCGATGCCGATGCGAGCACCCCGGGCGCGGTGGTGGCGGACCTCGCCGATGAAGCTCCTCAGCTTGTGCTCGGGCTTCTCTCGGACCGAGCAGGTGTTCACGAGGATCAGGTCGGCCTCGGCCGGATCCTCGACCGTGACGAAGCCGTCCTCGCCGAGCAGCGCCTTGATCCTGGCGCTGTCGTACTCGTTCATCTGACAGCCAAAGGTCTTGACGTAGACCCGCTTCATTGCGCGCAGATAGGGCCAAAAGCCGCCCCAGTCAAGCGCGACGCAGCACCAGGCAGTGCGCGAGACGCACCGTGAACAAGCGGTCGTAGTGGCGCGTGATGTGCGGGACCTTGTCGCGCTCGTCGACCACAGAGAGCCCCAGCTCACCTACGACGTCGATCATCTCCGGTCCGGGAAGCGCCTCGTCGGGCAGGTGTGGGGTGCCCGGTGGGCTGTCGTAGGCGGTCGACAGCGTCAGGATGCCGCCTCGTCCGAGGAGCTCGACGCTGGCCACCAGCGCGCTCACGATGTCATCCGCCTCCAGGCCGTCGATGAGGAAGCCCAGATGCACCCAGGCAAAGGAGTCCTTTCGGAGCGGTGGGTGCTGGGCCTCGGCGATGGCGAAGTCGAAGCCCGTCGCTTCTGAGCCAGCCGCGCTCTGGACCATGCCGCAGCCGCGACGATGGGTGGGGACCAGCGCCTCCTTCAGGCGACCCGTGAGCAGCTCGCGGCAGAGCAGCATCGTGTCCGGGGAGCGATCGAGGCAGACGACATGGCGAGACAGCCCATGCATCAGGCGGGCCATCGGCCCGAGGCCACAGCCGACGTCGACGCAAGGTCCCACCGGCGCGTGCTCGATCGCGGCCGAGGCGAGCCAGGCGTCGGGTCCGTCCTCGCCGAGGTCGAGCAGCCAGTCGCCGAAGGAGCCGCTGGCCTGGAGCCCGGCGGGGGCCAGGAAAGGGGTGACAGCGTCCGGAGACTCGACGCCGAGCAGCTCCTGTCGCTGGCCCGCGACGCCGCCGGCGGGATCCCAGGGTCCGTGCCGACGGAGGAAGTCGTAGGGGCGAGGCACGAGGACTGGGATGCCGTCGACCAGCGGGTAGAGGGTGTCCGCGTCGTTGCTGTACCACTCCTCGAGCGAGCCACGGGACGAGGGACACACGAACATCAGACCCTAGCTAACCGCCATCCCTCCGCGAGGCGGGGCTCGAGACCGAGCTGTCTCGCATTGTCCGCGAAGTCCACGAGGTCCTCTGGCGCGACCCGGCGGCCGAGGGAGTAGGGCCGCGTCCGGCCGCTCATTGCAAGGACCATCGGCTCCAGCAGGCATGCGTAGACCTGCGATGGGCCATAGCCGCTGACCACGTGGTAGATGGCGCCCCAGAAGCCCTTGGCCCAGCCCTCCGGGAGCTCGACGGCCTCTGCCGCGAGGACCCGCACCCCAGCAGCCCGCGGCCCGGGCCTGAGCGTCGGTGGAAGGGCGACGTCGAGCAGCACCGTGTTCGGCTCCAGGGCCATGCCGTCGAGGGTCCCGCCCGTCGTCGCCGCGCCGACCACGACGCGCTTGCCGGCGACCGCCACGGCGTCGTCCACACACGGCAGGCCCAGCGCCTCTGCCCTCCGAACCAGGGCCGCTCCGCGCCCTCCGGCGACCACGGACAGGCCAGCGTCCTTGAGGCTCACCGCGACCGCGTGGCCCACCGCGCTGGAGAACCCGAGCACGGCGACCTCTTCGACCCCCAGCCCAGCGCACACCGCCAGGGTGTTCTCGATGGCCGCCCAGGAGGTCGCGGCGGCGCCGATCGTCACGGGCACATCGACCTCTGCCGCCAGGGACTCACCTCGCCCGGCGACGACCGCCAGCAGCGAGCCCAGGCCGACTGCGTCTACCTCCAGCCCGGCCACGGCCTCGGCCATCATGCGCTGGGCCTCGTCCTGGTTCTCCAGCAGGAACGCGGGCATGCGCGGGATGCTGATCACGACACCCTCGGCGCCGGGGACGGAGAAACGGCAGAGCTCCCCGGGCACTCCGGCGAAGGCCCCTCGCACGCCGACCACCCACATCTGGAAGGGGGTGAGCGGGTGGACGAGGAAGCCGAAGCGGGTCAGCCCGCCGCCTTCTCCCGCAGGAGGGTCTTGCAGATGCGGTAGAAGGTCGCGACGCGGAAGAGCGTGGCGATCTCGGAGACCTTGAGGCCGGAGCGGAAGTCCTCTGGGGGAACCTCCGGCATCGCCTCGGCCAGCTTGGCCAGCCCGGCCTCGGTCAGCACACCGTCGATTTCGTAGACGACGTCCGTCTCGAGGCCCGCGCGGGCCTGACTCTCTACGCCGCCGCGGGGGATCTTGATGTCGAAGGCACGCTCCAGTCGGAACACGATGTCCAGGAAGTCGAGGGACTCGGCTCCGAGGTCATCGATCAGCTTGGCGTCGAGCTCGACCTCGTCGTCATCGAGGCCCAGAGCCTCGGCGATGGCGTCCTGCACCTTCGAAAAGATGGCGTGGTCGACGGTCTCTGCGATCACGATTGCGGTCAGGTTCGGATTCACCGTCATCAAATGTCCGCGCCGAGGGTGCCCTTTCTCGGAGCGCAGGGAGGGTACCGCCGAGGCAACTCCACCCGCAAGTCAAGAGGTCTTGACGAACCTGAGTCGACGCCCCGAGGGGCCGACGAGACCAGGTTCTTCGCCCCGAAGCAGCGCCCGCGCCAACGCCACCGGCAGGGTCGAAGCGCCGAGGTACCCAAGGGTGGCCTCTTCGTCGGGAAGCCCGGACCCCTCCCCGTCCTCGACCCGCCAGGCCCCACCCTCGGCGCGAAGCGCGAAGAAGGCGGCGCCCTCCCCGCAGCGGCGGCCCCCCAACAGCGGGTCGAAGCCGAGCCAGGCGTCGCTGGCGCCTGCGACCACGAAGTCGGCCCGGCCCTCCGCGACGGCGTGGAAGCCCTCGCAGAAGGCATGCAGCCCGCTGGGGTCGCCGTCACAGTAGTTGGCGTTGACGCCCTGGAAGTCGTAGTCGGCCGAGGCAAAGCCGAGCACGTTGTTGGAGAGCCCCTTCACCAGCCAGAGAGGGTGGATGAGATCGTAGCCCTTCGCCGCGAAGACCCCGATGTCCAGGTTCCCGTCCTCGTCGGTGGCCACCTCGAGCGCCGGAACGAGGTCCTGCATCTCCCCGCCGAGCGGAGTGCTCCCCACGAACATGCCGCGGCGGGTCGGAGGCGTCTGGTCCCAGCCCGAGGAGCCCGACAGCGCCAGTCGGATCGCCGCCACACCCAGCTTGACGCTGCGGGACATCAGCTTCAGGTTCTTGCGGTTCTCGACGTAGGCCCGCGCGCGGAAGCCGGGGACCTCCGAGCGCCGCCCGCCGGTGGCGCCGTCGACGCCGATGCCGGCGCCGCAGAGCAGCCCGATGCCCGAGACGTAGACGGCCCTTCCCATCAGGCGCGACCAAAGACCAGCGAGCAGTTCTGTCCGCCGAAGCCGAAGCTGTTGGACAGGATCGTGTCGACCCCGGGGCCAGGGTCGATCTGCACGTTGATACCGAGCTCCTCTGGCCTCTGGCAGCCAGCCGTCCCGGGGGTCCACCCACCGCGAAGGGCCGTGACGCAAGCCGCGGCCTCGACGGCTCCAGCCGCGGCGATGCAGTGGCCGAGGGCACCCTTGACCGAGCTCACGGGCACGCTCGGGCCGAGCACGCGGCCGATGGCCTTGGCCTCGACCGCGTCGCCGAGGGGCGTCCCGGTGCCGTGGGCGTTGACGTGGTCGACCTCGTCGAGCCCCGCGTCCCGCAGTGCCCTCTGCATGCTGAGCGTGGCCCCGGCCCCGTCCGGGTGGGGTGCGGTGACGCTGTGGGCGTCGACGCTGGAGCCCGCGCCGAGCAGGACCGCGAGGACCTCTGCGCCTCGAGCGCGCGCCCTGTCCGCCCGCTCCAGCACCAGGATGGCGGCCCCCTCGCCGATCGCGAAGCCTCCGCGGCGTCGATCGAAGGGGCGACACCAGTCAGGAGACAGGGCCCCCAGGACGATGAAGGAGAGCACCCCGAGGGGGTGGATCATGGCGTCGTGCCCCCCGCAGACGGCCAGCTCGACCTCGCCGCGTCGAATGGCTCGGGCGCCGTTGGCGATGGCGAGGGCTCCGGCCGCGCAGGCCGAGAACGAGGTCTGCTGCGGACCCTCGCAGCCCAGTCGAGCCGCGATCTCCGCCGTCACGCGCTCCGGCAGGTGTCGCCCGGGGGCGACGCGGGCTGGATCGACGTCGGCGATGATGGCGTCCCTGTCGAGGTGGCCGTCGACGAGGTGGGGATAGGCGTCCTCGGCGAGCTCTCGCGGGGTGACGCTGGAGAGCCCGGTGCCCAGCCACACCCCGGCGCCGCTGAGATCGGCGCCACCGGCGGCGTCCAGAGCGGCGGCGACAGCGAGCGCGGCCTTGCGGTCGTCCGGGAAGCCCGGAATCTCTGAGACGCCATCGACCTCTGCGGCGAGCTCGATCGGCAGCCCGTTGGCCTCGAAGGCTCGAAGGGGCCGAAGGGCGGAGGCGCCACTGCGAAGACCGTCTTCCAGAGCCCGTGGAGTGCGGCCGAAGCCCGTCACGACGCCGACGCCGGTGACGACGACCTCAGGGTTCACACGTGGCCTCTCCGTCCACGAAGCAGTGGTAGTCGCCCGATCCGACGGCGGTGACGACCGCGCTGTGCCGGCTGCGGTCCTTCATGTAGGCAGTGATCTGGCACTTCTCGGCGGACTCCAGCGCGACATGAGCGACCTCGACCCCCTCGCCGGAGGCTCCGGTGCAGCTGACCTTGAGCTTCTTGATGCCGTCGAGGTCCGTGTGGAAGGAGATCACGGGGCCATCGGGCGCGACCGGGTCCTCGACCTCCACTACGACGGGGTCCTCTGGCACCTCGACCTCCGGCACCTGCGGGTCTTCGGGGATGGCGACCTCGAGGATGTCCGCCTCGACGATCGCGCCGGTCTCGCTCAGCACCGGATCGACGTCCACCTCGGCGAGGTCGGCCGGAAGCTCCGGGATCTCGAAGCCGTCCGCGAGCTGGGTCTCGAACGGACCTCGGAAGAAGAACACGCCCCCGCCGCAGCCCATGCACAGGAGCATGAAGCCGACGCAGCCCCCCGCGATGAGCGGGAGCTTGGACTTCTTCGGCTCGGCGTCGCTCGGCACCCGGGGAACGGGGCCCGCGGGCGGAGGCGGCTGGTCCGGGGCGTAGGGAGGAGGCGACTCCGGGAGGATCGCGGTGTCCTCACCGCTGCCGGACAGGATCGCGGTCGCGTCCGGGTCGTCGTATGCCGGAGGCGGCGTGGCCGTCATCGGAGGAGGAGGAGGTGCGTCCACCGGCGGCAGATCGCCCGCCTCGGGGTTCACCATCGTCTCCGCCTCGAGGTCCACCCCGGGAGGAGGAGAGGTGTAGAGCGGCGCGGGCTGGGTCGTCGAGGGTTCCTCGGCCCGGGCCCGCAGCGTCGCCAGCGACTCGATCCGTGTCGGCACGTCGTCCCAGTCGTCCATGCTGGGCTCGAGGCTCGGCAGGTGCGCGCGGATGGGCGCCGGCTCCAGGACCGGGGGCTGCGGCTCCGACGGCCGAGCTGGCTGCACGTCCGAAGCCAGGACGGTCTCGGCCTCCTCCGCAGCGTAGTCAGCCGGCAGGGGAGTCAGCGGCATCAGCGGACCCTGCTGGATGCTGGTCGACTGCAGGTCCTCGTCGAAGTCGTCAGGATCTTCCTCGACGACCGCGCGCGTCGAGATGCGGGTGGCCTCGAGCTCCGGGTCGATGGGCCCACCGAAGGGAGACTCCTCCGACTCCTCCGACTCCTCCGACTCCTCCGACTCCTCCGACTCCTCCGACTCCTCCGACTCCTCCGACTCCTCCGACTCCTCCGACTCCT
>PVBE011260793.1_pt1 | contig 87335 bp, 80 predicted proteins | sample 1631181 | NCBI WGS metagenome assembly PVBE01 (sample SAMN08397723, study PRJNA350692) | Marine metagenome, whole genome shotgun sequencing project. | isolation source: water | place: Pacific Ocean | collected 2012-04 | reverse complement strand
GCGCCGTAAATCTCGTCCCGGGTCATGACCACCCAGGCGATGCGCGCCGCCCTGTTGGCCATGGCGACAGCGACCAGCTTGGCCGGCTTTCTGTGCAACAGGCCGGCGGCCCAGGGATGGACGTCCGGGTGGAGCCGCGCCCATGGAAGCTGCGAGGTCATGCCGTTGACCAAGAGACGGCGGAGATACTGATCGCCCATCTTGGAGATGCCTCCCAAGCGCGCCTTGCCGCCACTGGAATTGACCCTCGGTGTCAACCCCAGCCAGGTGGCAAACTGCCGGCCCGACGTGAACTGATGCGGATCGGCGACTGTCGCCGCCAGTGCCGATGCGGTGATGGCGCCGATCCCCGGAATGGTCTTAAGGCGTTTCGCCATCTCGCTTTCTCAGAACCACGCCACCAGCTCCTCTTCAAGCTCTCCGATCCACGCCTGCAAATCGCGCACCTGCGCGGCCAAGGTTATCATCACCGTGGTTGCCAGCGCCGGAATGTCCAATGCCTCGCCATCGAGAAGTTGCTCCACCAGCCTGAGCACATGCTGAATACCGCCGTGTTGGCGGTGCCCTGCGGTGACGGAATCTTAAGTCCCTTTGGTGCATGAAGGGACAGCCCAGCTTCGTGAGGACAGGAAGTCATGGTTTTCCGCATTACCTGTCTCGCCGGCGCCTGCTCCGCTTTGGATCTGGATGGCGCCGACGTGGTGCAGGACAGCCCGCAAGAGATCAAGGTCGAAATCAGTTACGCCGCCGCCGCCGAGGGGGTCAACGCGCGCGCCAAGGCCTCGAGGCACTGCGAGGAATACGGAAAAAAGGCGGTCTGGTACGGTCACGACCGGGACGGCACCATGCACTTCAAGTGCGAGTGACGGGGTTTTCCGCTACCGCCAATTTACCCGGCGTTTCCCCGGTTCCGCGTCTCGAATAGATCGCGCAGGCAGTCGTCGGCCGACACCTGGACGACGCTTCGCCCGCGCGCCTCGGCATGCGCCACCGTGAAGCCGCCTCCGCGTTTGTAAAGGAAGAGATCGAGGAAGCAGGTGCCTCCCGCGTAGCGCCAGATTTCGGCCGGATCGTCGCGGCGTTTGAAGCCGGGTGGGCCCAGAAACGCCGTCACCTCTTGGGGGGGGAGCCCGATCAGCTCGCCAGCTCGGGGCAGGGAAGGCGCGCCAAGAGAGCCCAGTTTCCCGCCGTCCTTGCCGATCGCCTCCATCGGCGGCCGCGTGGCGGATGCCAGAGGATCCGGAGCTGCGCCGGCAAAGGCCGATACAACCACATTGTCGGCCGTCGACCCGGCCAGCGCCGCAGGCACGCCGGGCACCGCCGGCGCCTCGGGCGAAGCGGGTGCCACAGGTGTCACGGTGGGCGCTGAGAGAGCGGACAATTCTTCCGGTGGCGCCGAAGTCCCGCAAGCTGCGAGAAAGGCGGCATGGGTTAGGATCATCCCCGCCAGCCTTACCCGCCGCGCCGCGCGGGTGATGGCCCGGCGCCGGAAACGGGGCACGGAAAGGCCTATCAGGATCACGATTATTCGAAATCCGGCTTTGTCGCCGCGTCCCCGATGACGCGAGCGTCGGAGAGGGAAGCCTCCACCTGCCCCTCGACGACCAACTTGTCGCACGACGTTATCTCGCCGCCTAGGAAAATCTCGCGGCCCACGGTCAGTTTCTTGCTTTCGCTCTCCCGCGACCGCGGCCGTTCGAGGCACCGCGGCGCGCTTGGGATGTCGACCACGCCATGCGGCGCGTTTCCCTGGAACGCCACCGGCCCCGGTGGTTTACTGGGGGCGTGTGATCCCTTCTTGGAAAAGGGCTTTAGCGGCGGCGCCTCCATGTCGTCGGCGCCCGGCTTTTCCTCGGTCGATCCTTTTTTCTTTTGATCGTCATCCTGGTCTTTCCGAAACATGATGTCTTTGGCCTCCTCGTGCTGCGGGATTGCGTGGCCTCGAGCGTCACGCCCAGGGGCGGATGGCGGGTCCGTTCACGCCGGGTTGCCGCGCCAAGCCTCGAACAAGTGGACCATGGCGGCACACGCGGCGACCGGCGTCAACAGGTTTACCACCGGCACGGTCAGGAGAAACGCGGTAACCGCGCCAAAGGCGAATAGGCGGCCGCGATTCGCCTTTCTCAGCGTCCGGGCCTCTTCCCGGCCGACTCGGCGCAACGCCACCAGCTCGAAATATTCCCGACCCAGAAGATACCCGTTCGCGGCGTAGAAGACAAAAAGGAAAACCGGCGCAATCAATAGCAACGGGAGCATCAGGACGTTGACGACGATGAGGACCGCGAGAAAGTGCACTGCCGTCAGCACCGACTGGCTGAGGGGTTGTCCCCGGGCCGGCGTCAGGTGTGGGTAGTGCCGGGCCTCCACCGCCGCCGCTACGGCTTCCAGGAGGACGCCGACAGCGGCGCTGACGACGCCCGGAAACAAAAACCAGGTGAGGGCCAGTGTCGCCACGTAACCGAGGACGTCGGTCGCCCACTCCAGCCAGCCGGTCTCGAACAGCGCCGAGTTGGCAAGCAGATAATCGATGACGCCCCACAGGACCGCGAAGACCGCTACCGCGATGGCGATGGCCATCCACAGGACGTGCCGTATGGCCGGATCAGAGAACTGGTCGAGGGCTTTAATGTATGCGGATAACATGTTGATACAAGAGATTAATAGTCGATCTCCACATGATAAGTCGGTCTGTTTAAGGGCGCTCCGCCGCGCGTGCAAGTTGATTCCGCCATGCCGCGCCGACTCTCCCGGGTGGCGTCGGCAACGTCCTCGGGGGACGGCGTAGCGGGCGGCGGCATGTCCGGGGGACATCGGACTGGTGCCCCGATCTTGCTCGCGGCCGGCGCGCCGCTATACTGCGCGCCGGCGCGGCACCGCAAGGGAGGACTGTTCATGGCCGAGGCGCGTTTCGATGCGCTCGGCGTCGGCAATGCCATCGTCGACGTGCTGGCCCATGCCGACGATGCGTTTCTCAATGCCCACGGGCTCGCCAAGGGGTCGATGACGCTGATCGACGAGGACGCCGTCGGCCGGCTTTACGACGCCATGGGCCCGGCCATCGAATGCTCGGGCGGATCGGCGGCTAACACCATCGCCGGTCTGGCTTCGCTCGGCGGCTCGGGAGCCTTCATCGGTAAGGTCCGCGACGATGAAATGGGTGCCTTTTTCCGCCACGACATCCGGGCCCTCGGTATCACTTTCGAAACCCTGCTAGCCGACGATGGCGCGCCGACGGCGCGTTGCCTGATCCTGGTCACGCCGGACGCGCAACGCACCATGCAGACCTATCTCGGGGCGTGCGTGGAACTCGGCCCCGACGATATCGATCCCGACCTCGTTGCCGACGCCGAGGTGTGTTACCTGGAGGGCTACCTGTGGGACCGGCCGCTGGCCAAGGAAGCCTTCCTCAAGGCGGCGCGGATCGCCCATCAAGCGGGGCGCCGGGTATCGCTGAGCCTGTCCGATCCGTTTTGTGTAGACCGTCACCGCGCCGACTTTCTCAGCTTGGTCGAAGACCACGTAGACGTTCTGTTCGCCAATGAAGAGGAAGTCCTCTCCCTCTATCAGGTCGAGACCTTCGACGCCGCCCTGCAATGGGTGCGTGGGCACTGCGAGATTGCAGCGCTCACCCGCGGCGAGAAAGGCTCGGTAATCGTCTCCGGCGATGAGGTGCACGTCGTCGACGCCGAGCCCGTGGAGCGTATCGTCGATACCACCGGTGCCGGCGACGCCTATGCCGCCGGTTTTCTCCATGGCCTCAACGGCGGTCGCGATCTGGCGGCGTGCGCGCGCATCGGCGGCGTCGGGGCGGCCGAAGTGATCGCGCACATGGGGGCCCGCCCCGAAACCTCGCTGCAGGACGAGGTCGCGCGGAGGCTCCCTTAGACACCGTGGCTAGACGCCGCTAGGAACCGCGATCGACGCCGGAATCGCCTTTTCTTGTCGCCCGCTTGGCGGTACCCTTGCAGCCCATGCGGCGCGCCCACCCCTCGTTGACCCCGTCATGACCGACACAGGCATGACAGACACCGGCGTTCACACCCAGCCGCGGGCGATACCGGGTCACCGCTTCGTCGCATCCGCATTCTGGCGTGCCTTGCCGGCCGGCATGCGGCGGCGCTGGTGGATGTTTCGGCCGCTCGATCTGATGGCCCGCCACTGGCCGATCTTCAAGCGCCGACGCGGCCTTCTCGTGGTGCGCATGGACGGCATCGGCGACATGGTGTTGTTCCGTGCCGGGCTCGACCATTACGCCGAGGCGTTCGGGGTCGAGAAAGCGGACGTCACGGTGCTCGGGTGCGCCAGCTGGGGCGGCATCGCCGAGGAGGTCTTCGCCGGCTACCGCGTCGAGATCATCGACGAGCACGCCTATGCGCGCCAGCCGCTGTATCGTTTCCGCGTGTCTCTATGGGTGCGCCAGTTGGCGCCCGCCATCGCCGTCTGCGATTCTTATCTGCGCCGGGCGCTCATGGCCGACAGCCTGGTGTGGGTGTCGGCGGCGCCCCGTCAGGTGGTGTCGCTGCCCTATGTCAACGAGCCCGTCCGCCCTGAGTTCAAGTACTACCTGAGCCAAGTGGACAAAATCGTCGATACCGGCGTCTATCCGGTCCATGAAGTGGTCCGCCATTACCGTTTCGTTTCGGCGCTGACCGGCCGCGACGTGGCGCCGGCGCCGCCGCGTATCGCGTGGCGCGACCAAAAGCCGCCCATCGTGGGCGGCGCGCCCTATGTCGTCCTTAATCCGGGCAGCAACGAACCGGGCCGGCGCTGGCCCTTTTCGGGCTACCGGGAGATGGCCGACCGGCTTCTGGCGGCGGGCTACCGCGTGGTGCTGGTGGGCAGCGCCGAGGAGAAGCCGGAAGACGACGCCGTCGCCGATCTCTCAGGACACGCCGGCGTCATAGACCTGATCGGACGGACGGCGTTGCCCGGGCTCCTCGATCTAATGAAGCACGCGGCGGCGGTGATCAGCAACGACACCGGCCCGGCGCACGTCAGCATCGCGCTCGGCACGCCGACGATGGTCGTCGTCGGGGGCGGCCACTTCGGCTGCTTCGTTCCCTATCCGGAAGGAGTGGCCCCGGCCCATGCCCGTTTCGTATTTCACGAGATGGAGTGCTATCACTGTTTCTGGCGTTGCTACAAACGGGCCCGCAAGGAAGACGTCTTCCCCTGCATCGACGCCGTCAGCGTGGACCAGGTGTGGGCCGAAGTAAAGGCGTTATTGGACCAGGGCGCGGATGATGCCATGGCGCAAACGGAAAGCTAAGAGATGAGCGATTCATCCAATATCGACTTCTACGAAACCTATGCCCGGTTCAAGGAATACGCGGCCCCCAACCCAAGCGCCAAGGAGAGCGGGCGTTTTGAGGAGGAGTTATGGCAACCGGCCGGCTGCGCCAAGGATATGTCTTTCCTCGAGATAGGCTGCGGAAACGGTCATTTCCTCGCCTATCTGCGTGAAAAGGGTGTCACGGAATTTCTCGGCATCGACCACGATTCGGCGCTGGCTGGTTATGTTCCGGCCGAGCTCGCCGAGCATTTCCGCGTCATCGACGTATGGGAGTTCCTGGACAGCAATTCCGGCCAGCGCCGCTTCGATCGCATCGTCATGCTCGACGTCCTCGAGCACTTCACGGCCAAGGATGGGGCACGGTTACTTGGTGGACTGGGGCAAATTCTGCGGCCGGGCGGAAGAATCCTGGTGCGGGTTCCCAACATGAGTTCGCCCTGGGGTGCCCAATACCAGTTCGGCGACCTCACCCACCGGGCGGCCTACAATCCGACCAGCATGCGCCAGTTGGCCGAGGCCAGTGGATATGCCTGTACAGCATGCTATCCCCACCGCCAAAGAAGTCCCAGCCGCCGATTTCTCGACCGCCTTTTTCACGCCCTCCTTTCGCGCATCTTGATGACGCCACCGGAGATTTGGTCGGCGAATTTCTTCGCCATCCTCGAACGCCGGGACGATTGATGATTTTCGCCACGCGAGGGAAAGGGACCGATTGGGCGAATGGGCTGCCCTTGCCCCGGTCCCGAAGGTAGGATGGTGCTCGTTGTCGAACTTATCCGCGGATGTCGGTCAATATGACGATTGATTTTTATGACGGGTATCGTCGCGACTACAAGTTTGTCCATCTTCAGAAGAAGCATGTGAGACAATTCGATCGCGAGTTCGCGCGGGCCAGCGGCTTTAGCTCGAATATGTCCGTTCTCGAGCTTGGCTGCGGCAATGGGTTATTTCTTCAATACCTCGAACATAAAGGCGCCAAGGATTTCCTCGGCGTCGACCGGGATGCCGAGTTGCGCAAGTGTATGCCGGTTACCGTCGCCGACCGGTTTCAAATTGGTGATTTTTGGAACTTCCTTTCGGAAAACAAAGGGCGCCGGCACTTTAACAGAGTGGTCTTGTTCGACGTTCTCGAACATTTCCCGGCCGAAAAAGGGAGCGAACTGTTACGCCGGATCAGTGAAATTCTGGAGCCCGACGGGGCAATCGTGGCGCGGGTCCCGAACCTGTCTTCTCCTTGGGGTCCGGCTTGCCAGTTCAACGACCTGACCCATAAAACCGCGTTTACTCCTGGATCGATCGCCCAACTGGCGGAAGTCACCGGATTCCGTCTCGCGGCCTGCCTGCCACAGGTCCACAGTAATCACTGGAAACAGGCAAGAGAGCAATTCCTGCACGGCGTTTTGTCCTGGTTCCTCATTAATCCGCCGCAAGTTTGGTCGGCTCAGATGGTCGCCGTCCTCAAAAAAAAGTAGCCGACGTGCCGGGTCCACCAAGATCAAGGAAGTTCGGGACACGAAACACACGCCACTTGCCCGGCGGCCGCGTATACCAGGAAGTGGGAGGCAAGAGGCATGGCTGGGCTTAGGCTGAGCCGTCTGGCCGACGCCTTAGCCAGCCTCAAACGCCAGTGGGGGAGGCGCTCCGGCGCGCCCCACGGCGTCCTCCTGGTGTCAGCCGGTGGTCTCGGCGATACGGTGCTGTTGGCCCGTGTTCTGCCCCGTTTCATGGGGCTTGCTGCGGACGGCGAGCCGGTCACCGTGCTGTTGCGCGCCGATGCCGCCGGAATGGCCTTCGTGCTGCCTTCGGAAGCACGCGTCGAGACAATCGACTTTTTCCGTCTGCGCAAGGATATACGCTATCGTCTTGAGGTTATGGATGGGCTTTTCGAAGCTAATTACCGCCTCGTAGCAAGCACCGATTACCTGCGCCATCCCGACCTCGACGAGGCCTTGATTCGGGCCTGCGGGGCGGCCCGGGCGGTGGCCATGGTTCCCCGTCCCTGGTCCAAGTACGCGGCGCGCCTGAGGCGCAACGCAGCCCTCTACGACCGGCTTTTCGACAGCGGCCCAGCCGTGCGCGACAAGGTCTTGCGCTGGTGGGACTTCGCCGACTGGCTTACGGGTGAAAGTGTGCCGCCGGCGCCGTTGCGCCTTGCCACCGGGCGTTTGGCGCCGCCGGCGCGGCTGGCGGCGCCGACGGTGCTGATCCAGCCCTTTTCGGCGGTACGCGCCAAGCAGAGCCCGGTCGAACTTTATCGCCGCATCATCGAGGCGCTGCCCGAAGGCCACCAGGTCAGGATCACCGGCGCCGCCGCCGACCTGGAGCGCAATTCGGAATTCAAAGGGCTGCTGGTGCCGCCCGGCGTGGTGTTCGACGCCGCCACTTTCGAGGAGCTGGTGCCGACGCTGCGGGCGGCGCGGCTGGTGATCACCGTCGATACCGCGCTCATGCACCTGGCGGCGGCGGTGGGCGCGCCGACGCTTGGCTTGGCGAGCGCCGCCTTTGTCGGCGAGATCGTGCCCTACGCGCCCGAGATCGCGCTGGCCAATCTGCACGTCCTCTACCGGACCATGCCCTGCGAGGGGTGTCTCGGGTCCTGCGTCCATCCCCTCGAAGACGGTATGTACCGGTGTGTCGCCGAACTTGACGCGGCGGCCGTGGTGGCGCGCATCAGCGACCTGCTCGGCGCCGGGGCAGGCCCGTGACCCCGCCCGCCGCCTGGAGCGAGGCGGCCAAGGTCTACCTGGACCGCCGCCTCATCGCCGTCCTCTTTCTAGGCTTCTCGAGCGGCCTGCCGCTGCTTCTGGTGTTCTCGACGCTTTCGTTGTGGCTCAAGGACGAAGGCATTTCCAAGACCATGATCGGCCTGTTCGCCCTGGTGCGTACCCCCTATACTTTCAAGTTCCTGTGGGCGCCGATCATCGACCGGGTGCCGGTACCGGTCCTCACCGCCCTCCTCGGCCGCCGCCGCGCCTGGGCGGTGGGGAGCCAGATGGTGCTGATGGCGGCCATCCTGGGGCTGGCCTCGACGTCGCCGGGGCTCGATCCCGCGATGACGGCGCTGTTGGCGCTCGTCGTCGCCTTCGCCTCGGCCAGCCAGGACATCATCATCGACGCCTACCGCATCGAGATCCTCGAGGAACGCCAGCAGGGCGCCGGCGCCGCCATGATCGTCAACGGTTACCGCTTCGGCATGCTGGCGGCTGGCGCCGGGGCCATTTCGCTGGCCGACATCCTCAGCTGGTCGCAGGTGTACGCGGTGATGGCAGGGCTCGTCGTGGTCGGGCTGGCTACCGTCCTGCTCAGCCCGGAGCCGCGGGAACCGGCCGCCGGCGGGGCCGGGACCGACGTTGGCGCCGGCCGATTGGCCGCTGTCGGGTGGCTGTACGGCGCCGTTGTCGCCCCCTTCGCCCAATTCATGCGGCGCGACGGTTGGGTGTTCATCCTCCTGTTCATCATGCTCTACAAGCTCGGAGACGCTTATCTCGGGGTCATGGCTAACCCCTTCTACGTGGAGATGGGTTTTACCAAGCAAGAGATCGCCGCCGTCTCCAAGGTCTTCGGCCTGGGCGCCACCATCGTCGGCGGGCTCTTGGGCGGCGCCATCGTCTACCGCCACGGCATCCGGCGCGCCCTTCTGGTGTGCGGCGTCCTCATGGCGGCCTCGAACCTGGTGTTCGCGGCGCAGGCCGCCGTCGGCCACAACGTAGCCATGCTGATGCTTACCATCGCCGTCGAGAACCTCACCGGCGGCATGGGCACGGCGGCCTTCGTCGCCTATCTCTCGAGCCTGTGCGACGTCGCCTACACGGCCACCCAGTACGCACTTCTGTCGTCGTTCATGGCCTTCGCCCGCGACGTGCTTTCGGCCTCCTCGGGCTGGTTGGCGGACCAGGTGGATTGGGTGGCCTTCTTCCTGATCTCGACGGCGCTCGCCGTGCCCGGCCTGGTACTGCTGATGTGGATGATGCGGCGCTTCCCGGCGCCCGAGGCGGACTAGGCGCCGCCCCGGCCGAGCACCGCGTCGGCGGTGTCGATGACCGCGTCCACGGGAATATATTTCATCTGGCGGCCGCCGAAGTCGCCGGCGTGGAGGAAGGAGATACCCTCGCCCATGGGCGGAAACTTGCCCGGCGTCGTCACCCCATAGAGCGAGACCAGCGGCGTGCCGGCGATGGCCAGCATGTGGTTGACGCCGGAATCGTTGGACACCGCCAGCGCTAGCCGTTTGGCCAGGGCCATGGTGAACAATGGTGAGAAGCCGTGCACCGCCTCGACGCCGTCGGCCTGCAGGGGGAAGAGCGCCTGCGGCACGGCTTCCCGGAGTCCGGCCGTCCACGCCACCTCCTGGGGCCCGAGGAGGAAGACCGGCGCGCGGCCGCGCGCCACCTGCGCACCGGCCAGCGCGATGAAATTCTCCAGGGGCCAGCACTTGGGCGGGCCGCCCGAGCCCGGCGCCAGGCCGACGTAAACGGGGCCATCGGGCAAAAGCCGGGCGGCGTCGGCATGGAGGCCGGTGTCGAGGTCGAGTTCGAGGCGCGCCGGGCTCGCAAAGGGGCGCCCGGCGGCGATCTCCAGGAGGTCCAGCATCTGGCGTTGCATGCTTTTGGGAAAGCGGTAGCCCGGCGGCGGTTTCCTCGACGACAACAGGAAGCGCGCCGCCGGCGAGATGAAGGTCTTGTGCGGCACGCGCCACAGGCTGAAGCTGGCCCAGAAAATACGCTGAGTGTCGATGACCAAATCGAAGCGCCGCCCGCCGAGGGGGCGCCCGAGAAGCTCGCTCGGATGGAGCCCGATGCCGGCGTGCTCGATGACCTCGTCGAGGAGCCCGGCCACCAGCGGCGCCATGACCCCGGTGTAGACGCTGGTCTCCTTGCCCGCCACCCAGGTGATGCGGGCGTCGGCGAAGGCCTCGCGCAAGCCGCGCGCGAAGGGCAGCTTCAAGAGCCCGTCCCCGACGCGGTCGAGGCCGACGTAGACCATGACGGTAGTGGGCGGCGTTTGCCCGATCAAGGTGGCGTCCCTCCGATCACTTTCGGCGCCTGACGGTTAGCACAGGGGGAGCGCGAAGTCCTCTCTTTTGCGTCGCCCACGGCCGGGCTATGATCGGGGCATCGAACGTTGCGGAGAAATCCAAGCCCGAAAAGATGACCCCCGAGAGGATGACGATCGTCGAGGGCGACATCACCCGGCTCGACGTCGACGCCATCGTCAATGCGGCCAACGAGAGCCTGCTCGGCGGCGGCGGCGTCGACGGTGCCATCCACCGCGCCGCCGGCCCGGAACTCATGGCCGAATGTAGGACGCTCGGCGGCTGCCCGACCGGCGAGGCGCGCATCACCAGGGGCTACGCGCTGGCCGCCCGCCGCGTCATCCACACGGTCGGCCCCATATGGCAGGGCGGCGGCGGTGGTGAGGAGGACTTGCTCGCCGCGTGCTACCGGGAATCCCTCGGGCTGGCCGCCGAAAACGGGCTCAAATCCATCGCCTTTCCCGCCATCTCGACCGGCGTCTACCGCTTTCCGCCGGAGCGCGCCGCCGAGATCGCGGTTGGGACCGTGCATGCGTTCCTGCGCGGCGACCAGCAAATAGAGTCGGTGATTTTCTGCTGCTTCGGCGAAGTCTCCGTGCAGGCCCACGAGAAGGCGCTGGCCTTCCTCGGCTGAGGTGGTTCCCCGCCCCGCCCCCCTCGCCCAAACGCCGCCTCCGCCGGAGTGACTAAAACGGCCCCAAATCCCTGGATTTGAGGCCGTTATTCGCGGTCGTGGTGGTCAGTATGTCTCCGCGGCCAAATCGGCGGGCAGCGACTTCGATATCGTGTCGTAGACCGCCGAGTACTGAGCGAGTTCATTGAGCTGTTCGGCGCTGGCGTCGCTTTTGACGCGTATCTTGACGCGGACGTGGTGGAAGCCCTTGCGCACGTCCTCCGACAGCCCGAGGCCCCCGCGGGCATCAAGATCGCCTTCCACTTCGGAATCAATGGCCTCGATTTTGATGCCGTTGATGGCGGCGTGATAGACGACGATCGTCGTCAGGCACCCGACCAGCGCATGAAGGATGAACTCGACGGGATTCGGCACACTGTCGTTGCCGGCTAACGGAAGGGGCTCGTCATACGCAAGCGCTTGTCGGGACAGAAGGGCTGCCAGTGCCGCCTCACCCCCACCGGCAAGGAGCTTGAACCCTTGATCGCGTAAACCGCCATCTGGGGCATGCGCTGGGCGCGCGGACAGATGACGGACGAGGAATTGGGCGTCGATTTGCTCATGGCGGACATGCGCCGCCGCATCCAGACGGACATGCTGCCGGACGGGGAGACGGTGCTGTGTTTCACCTTCAGCAATCTCGACAAGTTCAAGATATGGTGGCTGATTATCGACGGCAAGGACGTGGACCTGTGCTCGGACGATCACGGCAAGGACGTCGATCTTTATGTGACGACTACTCTGCGTATCATGACGGAAATCTGGGAAGGGGACCGCGACCTGTCGGCGGCCATGAATGAGGATCAGGTTATCACCATCGGCGCCCGCCACTTAATCCGCAATATGTCCGATTGGCTTGGGTTTAGCGCCTACAGGCACATCAGGCCAGCGACCGAAGAGGAACGCCGCGAATCTGTCTAGCCGCACTCGTGTCGCTTAGTGCTCACCGAGCGTTCGGGCTTTCCATCAATCCCTATTGCGAATTCCGAATACACGATCTAGGGCCGCGCTCAACTCAATCGATCGCCGCGTGGGCGGCGAGAGCCGCCATGTTCACCATGTCGGATACGGTGGCCCCCATGGGCACGATCTGGGCCGGCTTCGAAAGCCCCGTCAGCATGGGCCCGACGGCAGTGGCGGTGCCCAGGATCTGCATCAGCTCGGACGAGATCGAGGCAGAGTTGAGCCCCGGCATAACCAGCACATTGGCCGGTCCCGACAGCCGGCAGAACGGGTAGACCCGGCCCATCAGCTCGTGATCAAGGGCGACGGCGGCGCTCATCTCGCCGTCGTACTCGAAGTCCGTATCAAGCTCGTCGAGGACGGCGACGGCGTCGCGCACCATCTGGGCGCGTTCCGGCAAGGGACGGCCGAAGTTGGAGAACGACAGCAGCGCCACCCTGGGCTCGTGGCCGAGCTGGCGGGCGCGGCGCGCCGACTGCTCGGCGATATGGGCCAGCCGCTCGGAGCTGGGGATCGCGTGCATGGCGGTATCGGCGAGGAACACGGTGCGCCCGTGGGCGACCATCATGGTTAACCCGAAGACGTGCTCGCCGGGCCTCGGGTCGAGCACCTGGGTGATCTCGTCGAGGGCCACGTGGTAGTTGCGGGTGAGCCCGGTGACCATGGCGTCGGCGTCGCCGAGCGCCACCATGCAGGCGGCGAAAACGTTGCGCTCCTGGCTGATCATGCGCTGGCAGTCACGCGCCAGCGCCCCTTTGCGCTGCATTCGCCCATACAGGAAGTCGATATAGGCCTCGGGTTCCTCGCCGCGCCGGGTGCCATGGATTTCAAGGCCGTGGTCGGTGGGCAGGCCGAGTTCGGCCAGCGTCTTGGTGATGCGGTCCTCGCGCCCGATTAGCACCGGCACGCCGTAGCCGCCACCGCGGAAGGCGAGGGCGGCGCGGATGCTCTTTTCCTCCTCTCCCTCGGCGAAGACGACGTGCATGGGGTTGGAGCGCACCTGCTCGAGGATTACCTGAATGCTGGCCAAGGCTGGGTCGAGGCGCCCCGAGAGTTCAGCGCGGTAGGCGTCCATGTCGATGACGGGGCGCCGCGCCACGCCCGAATCCATGGCCGCCTGGGCTACCGCCGCGGGCACCGCCACGATGAGGCGTGGGTCGAAGGGCGCCGGGATGATGTAGTCGGGGCCGTAACGCAGGTGCGCGCCGGAATAGGCGGCGTCGACCTCGTCGGGCACGTCCTCGCGGGCCAGATCGGCGATGGCCTCGGCGGCGGCGATCTTCATGGCGTCGTTGATGGTCGAGGTGCGCACGTCCAGCGCCCCCCTGAAGATGTAAGGGAAGCCGAGAACGTTGTTGATCTGATTGGGATAGTCGGAGCGACCGGTGGCCATGATGCAGTCGGGGCGCGCCTTCTTGGCGTCCTCCCAGGTGATCTCCGGATCGGGGTTGGCCATGGCGAAGATGAGGGGCTTGTCGGCCATCGAGCGCGCCATGTCCTGGGAGACGGCGTCCTTCACCGAAAGCCCGATGAAGACGTCAGTGCCCTCCATGGCCTCGGCCAGGGTGCGCGCCGACGTCTCGACGGCGTGGGCCGACTTCCACTGGTTCATGCCCTTCTCGCGCCCCTCGTGGATGACACCATGGGAATCGCACATGATGACGTTGTTAGCGGGCAGGCCCATGCCCTTGAACAACTCGACGCAGGCGATTGCGGCAGCGCCGGCACCGTTGATCGTCATCTTGACCTCTTGGATGACCCGATCGGTCAACTGCAGCGCGTTGATCAACGCCGCCGCCGTGATGATGGCGGTGCCGTGCTGGTCATCGTGGAAGACCGGGATATCCATGAGCTCGCGCAGACGCTGCTCGATGATGAAGCACTCCGGCGCTTTGATGTCCTCGAGGTTGATGCCGCCGAAGGCGGAGCCCAGGAAACGAACGCTGTTGACGAACTCGTCGACGTCCCTGGTGTCGACTTCCAGATCGATGCCGTCGATGTCTGCGAAGCGCTTGAAGAGAACCGCTTTGCCCTCCATCACCGGCTTGGCGCCGAGCGCCCCCAGATCGCCGAGGCCGAGCACTGCCGTGCCGTTGGTCACCACCGCCACCAGGTTGCCCTTGGCCGTATAGTCGTAGGCGAGCGAGGGATCGCGGGCGATCTCCAGGCACGGCGCGGCGACGCCCGGCGAATAGGCCAGCGACAGGTCACGCTGGGTGGTCAGCGCTTTGGTGGCGCGGATCTCGTACTTGCCCGGGCGTCCCGTGGCGTGCATGCGCAGGGCATCGCGCTCCAGGTCGTCTTTGGAGTGGTCGTCCATGGTGTGTTCCTCAAGTGCGTTCGGCGGCGGACGAGTATTCGTGGACGTGGACGTTGGTGCCGCTGTTGGCGCGAAGGATGCCGCCGGCGGCGTCGAGGGATTCGTGGGAGCCCAGCACGCTGAGGTCGGTGTGCGCGAAGCCGGCCTCGGTAAGCCCGGCGACGGCGGCCTCGAAGCTGTCGCGGCCGGCGAAGAAGCCAACCACTTCGCGGACGGCTTTAACGTTTGCCTTGATCATTTTCGCCTATTTCCCTGCATGGGCTGCATTTCACAGCATCTTGCCCAAGCGGCAAGGTGATTCATAGCCCCAAGCGCCGCGCTTGTGCTATGGTGCGCCCACGTCCGCGCAACTTAGACCGCCCGTTCCGTATTGGCCCAGCCCCGCCCCGAGAACTCCCGCCAAACCGCCCCCTCCGCAGGCCCCGCCAAGGAGAAAACGGGCGTCACGCCGATGATGGCGCAGTACCTGACCATCAAGCGTCAGCACCCGGACGCCCTCTTGTTCTACCGCATGGGCGACTTCTACGAGATGTTCTTCGACGACGCGGTGGCGGCGGCGGGCGCCCTTTCCATTACCCTGACCAAACGGGGCAAGCACCTGGGTCGGGACATCCCCATGTGCGGGGTGCCCGTGCACAGCCATGAAAACTATCTGTCGCGCCTGATTTCACAAGGCTTCAAGGTGGCCGTCTGCGAACAGACCGAGGATCCGGCGACGGCCCGCAAGCGCGGAACAAAATCATTGGTCACCCGCGATGTTGTCCGCGTCATCACGCCGGGCACCCTGACCGAGGATACGCTCCTCGAGGCGCGCCGTAACAACTACCTCGCCGCCCTCGGCGAGGCGCAAGGGGAGCTCGGGCTCGCCTGGCTCGATATCTCCACCGGCGCCTTCCACCTACAACCATTGGACGGCAAGGACTTGGGCGCGGCGCTGGCGCGGCTCGACCCCGGCGAAGTGGTAGTTTCGGACCGCCTGATCGAGCGGCCCGAGCATTTCGAGTCGTTTCGCGACTGGAAGGACCGCCTGACGCCGCTGCCGGCCAGCCGCTTCGACAGCCGCAACGGCCAGCGCCGCCTGGAAGGTTTGTTCGAGGTCAAGACCCTGGAGGCCTTCGGCGCCTTCGGACGGGCCGAACTGGCGGCCGGTGGGGCGCTCGTCGATTACGTGGCGCTCACCCAAAAAGGACGGTTGCCGCGCATTGGCCGGCCGCGGCGCATCGCCGCCGGCGCGGTCATGGAGATCGACGCCGCGACGCGGCGCAACCTGGAACTCGCCGAGGCCCTGGCGGGGGGTCGCCAGGGGAGCCTGCTCGGCGTCATCGACCGTACCGTGAGCGGCGCCGGGGCGCGCCTGCTGGCGGTTCGCCTGTCGGCGCCGCTGACCGATTGCGCGGCCATCGACGGGCGCCTCGACGAAGTTCAGTACTTCAACGACGGCGAGGCGCCGCGCCGCGCCGTGCGGGCGCTGCTGGCGTGTTGCCCGGACATCGAACGGGCGCTGTCGCGTCTCACCTTGGGGCGCGGCGGCCCGCGCGACTTGGCCGCCGTGCGCGACGGGCTGGCCCTCAGCGCCGAGGTGCGCCAGGCGCTGGCCGGCTCCGTGCCGCCGCCGCCGGAGGGTATCGCGGCGGCTATGGCTGACCTCGGCCATCACGGCGAAATCGTCGAGCGCCTGGGCCGCGCCCTTGGCGCCGAGCTGCCCCTTTATGCCCGCGACGGCGGCTTCATCGCGCCCGGCTACACACCCCAGCTCGACGAGCTGCGCACCCTGCGCGACGAAAGCAGGCGCTTGATCGCCGGGCTACAAAGCCGTTACGCTACCGAGACGAAAATCCAAAACCTAAAAATCCGCCACAATAAAGTGCTCGGCTACTTCGTCGAGGTGCCGGCCAAGCAGGCGCCACGCATGCCCACCGGTGCCGACGCCCCCTTTGTCCACCGCCAGACCATGGCCAACGCCGTGCGCTACACCACCGTCGAGCTCGGCGAACTGGAGGGGCGCATCGGGCGCGCCGCCGACCAGGCATTGGCCCTCGAGATCGAGCTTTTCGAGGACCTGGTCGGCGAGGTGGCGGGCCACGTCGAAGGCATCGCCGAGGCGGCGGCCACACTGGCCGCTCTCGACGTGGCGGCGGCCCTGGCCGAGCTGGCACGGGAGCGCCGTTATTGCCGGCCCGTCGTCGACGACAGCTTGGAATTGCATGTCGAAGGGGGACGTCACGCGGTCGTCGAGGCGGCGCTGGAAGAAAGCGGGGAAGGTCCGTTCGTCGCCAACGACTGCGCTCTCAGCGGCGCCGCCGAGGGGTGCCGCGTATGGTTGCTGACCGGCCCCAACATGGCGGGAAAGAGCACGTTCCTACGCCAGAACTCGCTCATCGCGGTGCTCGCCCAGATGGGCGCCTTTGTGCCCGCCGCGGCGGCGCGTCTCGGCGTCGTAGACCGGCTCTTCTCGCGCGTCGGCGCCGTCGACGACTTGGCGCGGGGGCGCTCCACCTTTATGGTGGAGATGGTGGAAACCGCCACCATCCTCCATCAGGCGGGGCCGAGGGCGTTGGTCATTCTCGACGAGATCGGGCGCGGCACGGCCACTTTCGACGGCCTGTCGATCGCCTGGGCGGTGGTCGAGCACCTGCACGAGGTGGGGTGCTGCCGCACCCTCTTCGCCACCCACTACCACGAGCTGACGGCCCTGGCCGCCAAGCTTGCGGGGCTCGAGTGCTACAGCATGCGCGTCAAGGAATGGCAGGGTGACGTGGTGTTTCTACACGAGGTGGGGCGGGGCGCCGCCGAACGCTCGTACGGCATTCACGTGGGTAGGCTGGCCGGCCTGCCGGCCGCCGTCATCGGGCGCGCCGAGGAGGTGCTGGCCAGCCTCGAGAAGGGCAGCCAATCCTCGGCCCTCACCCGCCTCGCCGACGATCTGCCATTGTTTTCGGCCGCCGCCGCCGCCGGACGGGAAGACGCGACGGCCGAACCTTCGCCGTTCGCCGAGGCGCTGAGGGAGATCGACGCCGACGGACTCACGCCGAAAGAGGCTTTGGAGCTGATTTACAGGCTGAAAGGCATGCTCGATGATTGATTATGACTCGGTATCGTTATTTTTTTGTTTCGCTATCGTTATGACAACCAAGACGTTACGACAACCAAGACAACGTCGTTTCGCGCCCTCGGTGCTGCCTTGCCTGGAGACAGCATCAAGCGCCGGTTTCCAGCACCGCGGCACCGCTGATACGCCCCTCGCGCAGGTCAGAAAGCGCTTGGTTCGCGTCCTCTAGGGCATAGGGCACCACCGTCGTTACCACCGGGACCCGGGGCGCCAGGGCGAGGAATTCCTCGCTGTCGCGGCGGGTTAGGTTAGCTACCGAAACAATCTCCCGTTCGCCCCACAGAATGTCATAGGGGAAGCTCGGGATGTCGCTCATGTGGATGCCGGCGCACACCACGCGTCCGCCCGGCGCCACCGCCCGCAAGGCGGCCGGCACCAGGGCACCGACCGGGGCGAAGATGATCGCTGCGTCGAGGGGCTCGGGCGGCGCCGCGTCGGAGGGGCCGGCCCACGAAGCACCCAGGGCGCGGGCGAAATTCTCGGCCTTTTCGTCGCCGGGCCGGGTGAAGGCGAATACCTGGCGCCCCTCGAAGCGGGCTAGTTGGGCGACGATGTGGGCGGCGCCGCCGAAGCCGTAGATGCCAAGCCGCGCCGGGTCGCCGGCGCGCCGCAAGGAGCGATACCCGATGAGCCCGGCGCATAACAGCGGTGCCGCCTGCACGGCGCCGTAATCGCCGGAAACCAGGAAGCAGTAACGTTGGTCGGCGAGCGCGTAGTCGGCGTAGCCGCCGTCGATCTGATAGCCGGTGAAGCGGGCCCGTCGGCACAGGTTCTCCTGGTCCGTCCGGCAGTACCGGCACTTCCCGCAGGTGTAGCCGAGCCACGGGATGCCGACGCGCTGGCCGGGTGCGAAGCGCTCGACCCGCTTTCCCACCTCGGCCACCGTGCCCACCACCTCGTGGCCGGGGACGATGGGAAGCTTGGGCTCCGTGAGCTCGCCGTCGATCACGTGGAGGTCGGTACGGCACACCCCGCAGGCGTGGACGCGCATCAGGACCTGGCCGTCGCCGGGCACGGGCCGCGCCATTGAACGCAGCCGCAACGGCTCGCCAGCGGCATCTAGCACCATGGCGCGCATGAGCTCGGCCGTGCTCATGGAGGCTCCTCCTTGCTTGGTCTTGGACCTGGGTCTTGGGAACGCCTTGGCGCGCCGGTTCGAATTCTCCCCCGTCGGCGCCCCGTCGGCAACACACGAAACGCCCGCGGCGGGCCATTGGGCAAAAGATGGTGTGCAGGGCACCTCCCCGCCTTTATCCTGTGGCGCGGCACAGGAGGTTCAGGGCAGGCCATGGCCCGCGTCCACAAACCACGCGACATCATCGACCGCAAAGCGCTGGCCGGGGCCCTTGAAGACCTCGCCCAGTGGTCCGGCTATTCGCCGAAGACCCAGAAACGGGTCCTCAAGCTCCTCAAGGACGCCCTGGCCGGCGGCCGGGCCGAGATCCGCCGCCGCTTCGAGGACGAAGGCATCACCGGCGCCCACAACGTCTGCGCCGGCACCCATCTGATCGACCAGCTGATTCGCGCCATTCACGACTTCGCCCTGCGCTACGTGTATCCGGCGGCCAATCCGACCAAGGGCGAGCAGGTGGCGGTAGCCGCCACCGGCGGTTACGGCCGCCGGGAGATGGCGCCCCATTCCGACATCGATCTGATGTATCTGCTGCCCTACAAACAAACGGCCCACGGCGAGCAGCTGGTGGAATATATGCTCTACGCGCTGTGGGACCTGGGGCTCGAGGTCGGCCACGCCACGCGCTCGGTGGAAGAAAGTGTTCGCCTGGCCGGCGAGGACCACACCATTCGCACGGCCCTCCTCGAGGCGCGCTTCGTGCGGGGAGACGAAGAGGTATTCCGCCGCTTCAAAACCCGCTTCGACGAAGAGGTGGCGGCCGGCTCCGGCTCCGACTTCGTCGACGCTAAGCTTGGCGAACGAGACCGCCGCCACGAGCGCATGGGCGATGCCCGCTATGTGCTGGAGCCAAACATCAAGGAAGGCAAGGGGGGGCTGCGCGACCTGCAAACCCTCTTGTGGATCGCCAAGTACCTGTACCGGGTCGACGACGTGCGCGAGCTGGTCGCCAAGGGCGTGCTGACCCCGGACGATGCGCGGCGCTTCGCCAAGGCCCAGAACTTCCTATGGACCGTGCGCTGCCACCTGCACTACCTGACGGGACGGCCCGAGGACCGCCTCACTTACGACGTTCAGGGTGAAATTGGTAGGCGCATGGGCTATGCCGACCATCCCGGGTTGCGCGGCGTCGAGCGCTTCATGAAACACTACTTCCTGATTGCCAAGGACGTCGGCGATTTGACCCGCATCCTTTGCGCGGTGCTGGAAGAGCAGCAGAAGAAGCGCCGATCACGCTTCCGGCTTCCGGCATTTCCGCGGTTCAAGTCCGCCGTCGAAGGTTTCAGCGTCGACGGCGGCCGCCTGATCGTCGAGGGCACCGACGCCTTTGCCAAGGACCCGCTCAAGCTGCTCCGCTTGTTCGCCGAAGCGGAGCGCCACGGCCTCGACATCCACCCGGAGGCGCTGCGCCTGGTTACCCAGAGCCTCAACCTAGTCGATTCGAAGATGCGCGGAAACGCACCGGCGAACCGCCTGTTCATGGAGATCCTGACCGGCCGAAAGGACCCGGAGACGGCGCTGCGGCGTCTCAACGAGGCGGGCGTCTTCGGGTGCTTCATCCCCGACTTCGGCCGCGTCGTCGCCCAGATGCAGTACGACATGTACCACGTCTACACGGTCGACGAGCACACCATCCGCGCCATCGGCATCCTGCACGGCATCGAGACCGGTGCCCTCAAGGATGACCACCCGGTGGCGACGTCGGTGATCGGCGAGGTGCAGTCGCGCCAAGCCCTTTATCTCGCCGTGCTTCTGCACGACATCGCTAAGGGCCGGGACGGCGACCACTCGGAGATCGGCGCCCGCATTGCCCGCAAGCTGGGGCCGCGCCTCGGCCTCAGCGACTGGGAAACGGAAACCGTCTCGTGGCTGGTGCTGCACCACCTACTGATGAGTCGCACCGCCTTCAAGCGCGACATCGACGACCCCAAGACGGTCAGCGATTTCGTCGCTGCCGTGCAGTCCCCGGAACGGCTGCGCTTGTTGCTGTGCCTCACCGTCGCCGACATCCGGGCGGTCGGGCCAGGGGTCTGGAACGGCTGGAAGGCGGGCCTCTTGCGCGAGATCTACTACCGCGCTCTCGAGGAGATAACCGGGGACCTGCCGGGCGAGCGCCGCGATGCCCGGGTGGAGGGTGCCAAGGCGGCGTTGCGCGAGCGGCTTGCCGACTGGGAGGCGGCGGACATCGAGGCCCACGTGGTACGCGGGTATCCGGACTATTGGCTTTCCTTCGACGCCGAGACCCTCGCCTCCCACGCCCACATGATCGGCGAAGCCGAACGCCGCGGCCTTCGTACCCATATCGAAACGAAGGTGGACAGCTACCATGACGTCACCGAGATACTGGTCTATTCGGCCGACCATCCCGGGCTCTTCGCGGAGATCGCCGGGGCCATGGCGCTGGGCGGCGCCTCCATCGTCGATGCCAAGATCGTGACCCTGGCCAACGGCATGGCGCTGGACACCTTTTCGATCCAGGACTCGGTGGGCGCCGCCTTCGGCGGGCGCGACCGGCTCGCCAAGCTATCGAGGCGTATCGAGGACGCCCTCGCCGGGAAATTGAACCCGGCCCGGGAGCTGGCCCGGGCGCGGCGCCAGATGCTGCCCAGCCGCACCGGCGTGTTCCGGGTGCCGCCGCGCGCCCTCATTGACAACAAGGCCAGCGTCGGCCGCACGGTCATCGAGGTCAACGGCCGTGACCGGCTGGGCTTTCTGCACGACATCACGGCCGCCTTGACGGCGCTCGGCCTGCAGATTGCCAGCGCCCATGTAACCACCTATGGGGAGAGGGCCGTTGACGTCTTCTACGTGAAGGACGCCCACGGCCTGAAAGTGGAGCAAGAGGGCAGGGTCGAGGCCATCCGCGCCAAGCTTCTGGCGGTAATCGAGGCGGATACGTCGGCGGACGCCGTCGCCGCCGAATAAGGGGTTCCCTGGCGCCCCTGGCGCCGATCATTTAAAACTCCGCCATGAATCTCGCGCGCTCCATCGCTACCGTCGGCGTCTTCACCATGTTGAGCCGTATCCTCGGCTTCGTGCGCGACATCCTGATCGCCGCCATCCTCGGGGCTGGGTTGGCGGCGGATGCCTTCTTCGTCGCCTTCAAGTTCCCCAACTTGTTCCGCCGCCTGTTCGCGGAAGGCGCTTTCAACCTGGCCTTCGTGCCCCTTTATGCCGGGCTTCTGGAGGAAGAAGGCAGGGAAGCCGCCAAGGAATTCGCCGATCAGGCATTAGCGGTGCTTCTGTGGGCGCTTCTGGTTTTCGTGGCGGTGCTCGAGATTGCCATGCCGTGGGCGATGATGGCGTTCGCTCCTGGCTTTCTGGCAAATCCGCACAAGTTCCAGCTGGCTGTCGAACTGACTCGCATCACCTTCCCGTACTTGCTCTTCATATCGCTAGTCTCGCTGATGGCCGGTGTCCTCAATTCGTTGGGCCGCTTCGCCGCCGCCGCGGCGACGCCGATCCTGTTGAACGTGTGCCTGATCGGGTTCGTGTTGGGCCTGTCGCCGATTACCGAAACACCCGGCCATGCTCTGGCCTGGGGCGTGTTCACGGCCGGAATCGTTCAGTTCATCTGGCTCTACGCCCATTGCGGGCGCTACGGCGTGTGGCTGCGCCTGCCGAGGCCGCGCTTGACCCAAAACGTGCGGCTGCTCATCAAGCGGGCACTGCCCGTGGCCGTCGGTGCCGGCATCTACCAGATCAACTTGCTTATCGACACCATCATCGCATCTTTGCTGCCGGACGGATCGATTTCCTATCTGTTTTTCGCTGATCGGGTGAACCAGTTGCCGCTCGGCGTGGTCGGGGTCGCCGTCGGCACCGCCCTACTGCCGCTGATGTCCCGGCAGATCAGGGCCGGCGACGAGGGTGCCGCCCTGCATAGCCAGAACCGGGCCCTGGAATTCTCGTTCCTGCTGACGCTGCCCGCCGCCGCCGCCCTCGTGGTCATCGCCGGGCCGGTCATGTCCGCCCTGTTCGAGCGCGGCGCCTTCGGCGCCGCCGAAACGGCGGCCACCGCCGCGGCGCTTGGCGTCTATGCCACCGGCCTTCCCGCCTACGTGCTGGTCAAGACGCTGGCGCCCGGCTATTTTGCGCGCGGCGACACGGCGACGCCGGTCAAGATCGCGGTTGCCGCCATGGTCGTCAACCTAGTGTTGAACCTCGTCCTCATGGGACCTTTCCAGCATGTCGGTATCGCCATGGCGACGACGGTGTCGGCCTGGATCAACGCCGGGCTGCTGGCGCTGGTTCTGAGGCGGCGTGGGCAGCTCGAGCCGGACCGGCGGCTGCGCCGACGCCTGCCCCGCGCCGTCCTCGCCGCCGCCGGCATGGCCACGCTGTTAGCCGCCGCCCAAGGGGGCCTGGAAGGGGCGCTGGCCGGCGGGCTGGCGTCGCGCGTCGCCACCTTGGCGGGTTTGGTGGCGGGCGGGCTCGCCGTCTTCGCCGTCCTTGCCGTGCTGCTCGGCGGCGCCAGGGTCGAGGACCTCAAGGTCCTTTCCCGCAAGGACGCGGCTTGACCGCTGGCGCGCCGCTGCGCCATAACTCCGCCGCCGCGACCACAGGACGGCCACCACAGGACGGCCACCACAGGACGCCACGAAGGGCCGCGACCACGGGTGACGGATCGGACCATGCAGCGAATCTTTTCGGGCATACAGCCCACGGGCAACCTCCACCTCGGCAACTATCTCGGCGCCATCCGCAACTGGGTGCGCCTGCAGGACGAGTACGAATGCCTGTTCTGCGTGGTAGACATGCACGCCGTCACAACGTGGCAGGAGCCCCGGGAGCTCGCCGCTAACATCCGCGAGGTGACGGCGGGTCTGCTGGCCGCCGGGCTCGACCCCGAACGCAACATCATCTTCAACCAGAGTCAGGTGCCGGGCCACGCGCAACTCGCCTGGATATTCAGCTGCGTGGCGCGCATGGGCTGGCTCAACCGCATGACCCAGTTCAAGGAAAAGGCCGGCAAGCACCGGGAGAACGCCTCGGTCGGCCTGTTCGCCTATCCCACCCTGATGGCCGCCGACATCCTGCTCTACAAGGCGACCCACGTGCCCGTCGGCGAGGACCAAAAGCAGCACCTGGAACTGACCCGTGACATCGCCCAGAAGTTCAACAACGATTTCGGTGTCGAATTCTTCCCCCTGGTGGAGCCCTTGATTTTCGGCGCCGCCACCCGCGTCATGTCGCTGCGCGACGGCACCAATAAAATGAGCAAGTCGGACCCTTCGGATTATTCCCGCATCAACATGACCGACGATGCCGATACCATCGTCGTCAAGATCCGCAAGGCGAAAACAGACCCCGCGCCACTGCCCGAATCACCGGCCGGGCTCGAGAACAGGCCGGAGGCGGCGAACCTTCTCGGCCTTTACGGGGCGCTTTCGGGAACCAGCTTGGAGGAAACGTGCCAGCGGTTCGCCGGCGCCTCTTTCTCCGATTTCAAGAACGAGTTTGCCGACCTGTCGGTCTCGGTGCTCGGTCCCATCCAAGACGAGATGCGTCGGCTTTCGGCCGACCCCGGCCACGTCGACGCCGTGCTGCGCCAAGGCGTCGGCCGGGCGCGCGACATGGCGGTGCCGATCCTCGCCGAAATCGAGGAAATCATCGGCTACCTGCGGCCCTGACGGCGGGGGCGCCGCGCAACCGGGATTTTGTCCTCCGGTTTGCGAAATTAGGGCTGGCCTCGGACACCCGGCTTCGATTAAAATCCCTCCGCTCAGCCGGCCAAGGTTTCCGCATTGATGACGCCTGCGTGGCGGGAGAGGGGCCGCTTCCGGAAGCGATTGTGGGGCAAACAGGGCTAGGCACAAGGAGGCCCGAAGGCCGACAAGTCGTCGGGCTCTTTGAAGAGTAAATTCCACGATGAGATACTTTGAACGTGCTTCCCTGGACGTCGTTGCCGTGCTCGTGGCTATGCTCATGGGAGTCACCCTTTACGATCCGCCGGCCAAGGCGACGCCGCCGCCCCAGGCCGTCCTGCCAGCGGTGTCGCCGGAGCCGCCGGCGGCCAAGAAATTATTGCCGGGCGGGTTGAGCAACCTGGCCCCCGCCATGTCGGGCGTCACCGTCCGTAAGCTGTCGGGCACCTTCAGCAGCCTGGGGTACGACCTGAAATCGGTTCTCTCCGGGGACGACGAAGTGCCCCGCCTATTCCTCGCCAGCCTTCCCGAAGACTTCGGGAAAATACGCGAGGTGACGGTGCGCAAGGCCCTCTTCTTCCGTACGGTGTTGCCCTTGATTCTGCGGGTCAACGAGGAACTCCTGGCCGATCGCCGGCGCCTCTGGGAACTGCGCTACCGAATGCGCACGGGGCTGCGATTGGAGGCCGCCGACCGGCTGTGGCTGATCGTCATGGCGGAGCGCTATGGCGTCGGCGAAGGCGATATCGATGCCTTGCTGCGCCGGGTCGATATCATTCCGACCTCGCTTGCCCTGGCCCAGGCGGCGGAGGAAAGCGGGTGGGGCACGTCCCGCTTCGCCCGGGAGGGTAATGCCATCTTCGGGCAGTGGACGTTCGCCCGTGACGGAAATCTGGTGCCCCTACACCGCGACGTCGGCAAGATCCATAGCGTCCGGGCCTTCGAAACACTGCTCGACGGCGCTAAGGCGTACGCCAGAAACCTCAATACCCACCGGGCCTACGGCGGGTTCCGCGAACAGCGGGCCGGCATGAGGAAGACTGGCCAGCCGGTCGAGGGCGCGGTCCTGGCACGCACCCTGTTGAGCTACTCCGAGCGCCGGTCGGCCTACGTCGAGACCATCCTGTTGATTATTGCGGCCAACGGCCTGAGCACCCTCGACGATGCCCGACTGCGGGCTCACGGAAAAGATTTCCAGCCACTCATTTAGAGACTATGCGCCGTCCTATCCGGGTACGTAAAACAGGCGGCCCAGCCAACGCCAGTGGCCTTCCCGGGTGGGCAGCGTACAGTTGAGACGGGTGCGGCCGCGGGGGAATGGCGTGTTCACACGCACTTCGAAGCGCCTCTCTCCGAGCCGTTCCAGCCGGGCGCGGCCCTCGTGCGAGGTGAAGCATGTCAGGCGTCCGACGCCCGTGATCCCGCCTCCCACCGTGAAGCCGATGGGCGGTGGATTGACTGCCGTGATCATTGGATCGAACGGCGTCACATCGGAAACCGGCAGGGGCAGAGCGTTGATGGCGAGACGGAAGCGCCGCAGGTCGCCATATTTTTCGTTCATGGAGAAGCGCGGCAGGTAGAAAAAATTCACGGTGCGGCCGATGACGCCCGAATGTTGGCCGAAGGCTGCGATGAACCCGGCGCCGCGGACGATTTCTTGTACCTCCAGGCTGGCCTCGCCATAGGGGTAGGCGAAAAGCTCGGGGGCTCGGCCCAGCTCGGTGATGAAGCGCCCGTTGGAGCGCTCGATCTCGCCGCGGTTGCGCGCCGCGCCGGTGTCGGGCATGTGCAGATGGGTCTCGGTGTGGCTGCCGATACTCACCCCGTCCGCGGCCAGTTCGCGAATCTGCCGCCAGCTCATGATGCCGGACAGCTTGCGGTCGACCGCCCGGGTGGCGACGAAGAGCGTCACCGGAAGCCTCGCCGTCTTGAGCCGTGGCCACGCTTCGCCATAGAAAGAGAGATAGGCGTCGTCGACGCTAAGCCCGACCGTGCGATTGGGAAGGGGCCTGTCGTCGCGCAGGCGCGCCACGATCTCGGGCAGCGGCAGCACCGAGTAGGGGCCCTTTTTCAGCTCCTTGATATGGTTCTCGAGCTGCTCGATGGTGACGTTGGTGGATGGGTAGGCGGCTTCGCCGAACCGGTGATACATGATGACCACCGCCGAATCGGCGGCGTCCGCCGGGAGTGCCGTGCCCGTCCAGGCAACCGCCGCCGCAAGGGCCAACCCCAAGGCTTTCCTGGTCGTCGGATTAATCATCAGGCCAAACCGGCTGGTGACGCGTCGCTGGCGGGAAGATTAGCCCAGTGCGCCCGATGGCGCCAGCCATGGGGGCGCGTCGGCGCCGATGGCTTCACGCCGCCATCATGCCTTCGGGCAGCACGCTGTCGCCGAGCAGCGGATAACGGCGGCTTCCGAACAATTGGTAGTGCCACCATTCGTTTCCATAGAAATCCCAATCGGCCGCCGTCATCAGGCCGAGCAGGAGGGCACGGTTGCGCTGGGCCTCGACCGACAGCGCCATGTTTCCGTGATGGGAAAGGGGTGTGAAGGCATCGAACGAGGTGCCCATGACTAACTCCCGCCCGCCGCCGTCGATCAGCGTTACGTCGATAGCGACGCCGCGGGAATGGGGCGAGCCGCGGCGCGGATCGGCCAGGAACTCCGGGTCGGGCGTGTGGTTACAAAGAACCCACTGCGCCTCGGACGGGCGAAAGGCGTCGAAAATCTTGAGGCGCAGGCCATGGACGGCGGCCAGGGTGACGGCGCGCCTGAGTGCCCGTTCCGCATCAGCGTGCAGATAGCACGCCGCCCGGGCGTAGATGGGCTTGCCCGTGAAATTGTCGGCTCCGGCGTAAGCCAGATCGATGACCACACCATGGGATGAGGGGGTGATGGCGGCCAGGCTCACGGCGTGGGATCTCCCGCGTTGCCGATGGTCTCCGTCGATCCGGTTGGCCCGGCAGCGGCAAATCGAAGTATAACCGCCCGCTCGACCAGCGAAAGAGGACGATGGCCATGAAAACGCAAGAAGGGACGCAAGGGTGAGAATTCTCGCCTTCGACACGGCGACGTCGGCCTGTTCGGCCGCCCTTTGGGAGGACGGCCGCGTGGGGGCCCGGCGCTTCGAGACCATGACGCGCGGCCACGCCGAAGCCCTGGTGCCCATGATCGCCGACGTGATGGACGAGGCGGGGACCGATTTTCCGCGACTCGACCTGATCGCCGTCACCGTCGGCCCAGGGGCCTTTACCGGGCTGCGCATCGGCCTCGCCGCGGCGCGGGGCATGGCGCTCGCCGCCGCCGTGCCGTGCCTCGGCGTCACCACCCTCGAAGCCGTCGCCCACGGCGTCTCCGAAGGGGAGCGCGCCGGTGCCACCCTTCTCGTAACCTTCTCCTCCAAGAGGCGGGACGTCTACGCCCAGGCCTTCGATGCGCGGTTGTCCCCGGTGTTCCCGCCCCGGGCATTGCTTCCCGGCGAGCTGATGGCGCTGGCGCTGGCGGGCCGGGTAGTGGTCGCCGGGGACGCCGCCGGGGAGATGGCGGCAATGTTGAAGGTGCACGGCATCGACGCGGCGCCAAGCGCCGCCGCCGCCCTGCCCGACGCCGCCGTGGTCGCCGCCGTCGCGGCCCGCCGCTGGACACCTGGCGAGGTGACGCCGGCGCCGGCGCCTCTCTACCTCCGGCCGCCCGATGCGAAAATTCCGAAAGAGGATTCCCGAAGGCGTTCGTAATTGGCCCGCCAATGGCGGGCCACTAGTCGGGTTATTCCCTGCGGATGAGGAGACGGTAGATGGTGTCCGCTCCGCCGTCGGCGTTTTCGGGTTTGAGCCTGAGCACGGCATGTCCATGGTCGCAAACCGAGCGGGGGACGTTTTCAAGGGACTCGGCGCCCCGCAAGCGCACCTCCGCGACTTCGCCCGGCGCCATCCGCTCCAACAAGAGTTTAGTTTTCACGAAGGTAAGCGGGCATACTTCCCCGGTTATGTCGAGAAAGAACGAGATATCAAAATCCGTGCCCTTTGTTGATGGTGTATTCATGCGAGGTTCTTGCCTCATCGGTGCGTGTAAACTATATTGTCGTATTGGATTAAAAAGAGAGGATCATTTCTTGATGACCGAAAAACTTAGTTTAAATGAATTACTGGAACTGACTACAGAGATAGTCGCGGCACACGTAGTCAACAATACGGTGGCGGTCTCCGACCTGCCACAGTTGATCCAGGACGTATACAAGACTTTGGTGGCGGTGGGAAGCGCGCCGCTGACGCCAGAGCGCCCGCGTCCGGCTGTTCCCATCAAGAAATCCGTTTTTCCCGATTACGTCGTCTGTCTCGAGGACGGCAAGAAACTGAAAATGCTCAAGCGTCATTTGAACACTGCGTACAACATGACGCCAGAAGAATACCGGGAGCGCTGGGGATTGGCGCCGGATTATCCGATGGTGGCGCCCAATTACGCCAAACACCGAAGCAACCTAGCAAAAAAAATCGGTCTTGGGACCAAGCCGCGCAAGCGACGCCGCAAAGCAGGCTGATCGGACCCCGCTGGAACCGGCAATCGCGTCTGAGGATCGCGGGCGACGACCCGCGCGATAGCTATCGGAGGGGCCATGGCGCCGCCATCGCGAATCGAAGAGTTATGCATCCGCAAGGGCATGAAGATGACCGGCCAGCGCCGCATCATCGCCCGCGTCCTTTCGGAAGCCAAAGACCACCCGGATGTCGAGGAAGTTTACTGGCGCGCCACCCGAGTGGACCCGCGTATCAGCATCGCCACCGTTTATCGGACCGTCCGTCTTTTCGAGGCGGCGGATATCCTGGAGAGACACGACTTCGGAAATGGTCGCGCCCGTTACGAGGAGGTTACGGACGAGCACCATGACCATCTGATCGACATCCAATCGGGGCGGGTCATAGAATTCCAGAACAAAGAGATCGAAGGCCTGCAGAAGCGAATTGTCAAGGATCTCGGATTCAGGCTGGTCGGGCACCGGCTGGAACTTTACGCCGTTCCCCTCGAGAGCAAGGAAAAGGAAGATAAAAAGGATTGACGCAACAGGGGCGCCCGCCGAATCCCAGCACCATCTTGACAGTTCGGGACACGGTGTTAACTTTTGTGTTGGACAAGCGCGGTATCCGAAGACTTGATAGCAAGAATGACCGCAAGCTTTCTCTGGCGCTCTGACGGTCCTGATCCCTCCGTGCGGTAGAGTGGCGAACTTGGCGAAGAAGCTTTACATCAAGACTTACGGCTGCCAGATGAACGTCTACGACTCGGCGCGCATGGCCGACGTCCTGGCACCCCTCGGTTACGTGTCCGTCGACGACGCGGCCGCGGCGGATCTGGTGATCCTCAATACCTGCCATATCCGCGAGAAGGCGGCCGAGAAAGTGTTCTCGGAGCTGGGCCGCCTGCGCCGGCTCAAGGACCGGCGCCGGGACCGGCCAATGACCCTGGCCGTGGCCGGCTGCGTCGCCCAGGCGGAAGGCGCCGAGATCGTTCGCCGTGTCCCTTACGTGGATATGGTGTTCGGCCCCCAGACCTATCATCGGTTGCCCGAGCTGGTCGTACGCGCCGAGCGCGCCCGGGGCACCGTCCTCGACACCGATTTTCCGGCCGAGTCCAAGTTCGACTACCTGCCCGAGGTCGTCACCGCGAACGGCGGTGCCGCCTTTCTCACCGTTCAGGAAGGATGCGATAAGTTCTGCTCCTTTTGCGTGGTGCCCTATACGCGTGGTGCCGAGCATTCGCGGCCCGTGGCCGCCGTGTTGGCGGAGGCCCGCCGGTTGGCCGAGACAAAGGCACGCGAGATCACGCTCCTCGGCCAGAACGTCAACGCCTACCATGGCGAAGCGCCGGGCGGCGGCGAATATGGCCTCGGCCGATTGATCGCGGCGGTAGCTAAAATCGACGGGGTGGAACGCATCCGTTACACCACGTCCTACCCGGCCGACATGGACACGGCGCTGATCTCGGCGCACCGCGACGTGCCCGAACTCATGCCGTTCCTGCACTTGCCCGCGCAGTCGGGCTCCGGCCGGGTGCTGAGGGCCATGAACCGGCGGCACACGGCGGAAGACTACCGACGCCTGGTCGACAAGCTGCGCGCGGCGCGCGCCGACATCGCGCTTTCCTCGGACTTTATCGTGGGGTTCCCCGGCGAAACGCCGGCCGACTTCGACGCCACCCTAGCGCTGGTTGCTGACGTCGGCTTCGCCCAAGCCTATACCTTCAAGTACAGCCGGCGCCCCGGCACCCCGGCGGCGGAAATGGAGGGACAGGTCGCGGAAGCGGAGAAAGAAGACCGCTTGGCGGCGCTGCGGGATCTTTTGGACGCGCAGCAACGGACCTTCAACACCGGTGCCGTGGGCCAAACCGTGTCGGTGCTCCTGGAGCGCCGCGGTCGCCACGCCGGCCAACTCGTGGGCCGCAGCCCTTATATGCAGGCCGTGCACGTGGAGGCGCCGGAAAGCTTGTTCGGGGCCATCGCCGCGGTGCACGTTGAGGCGGCGCACGCCAATAGCCTCGCCGGCGTCCTAGTGGATAGAATCTAACATATGGTGCCCATACGATCCCATATCCCGGTTTCTCGGCAAGAGAGCGCCCACAGGCGATGCCAGGGCATCGTCAAGGGAACTCGACGTCCCGAAAAGCCGGGATATGAGACCCGTAGGGCGGCTTCCCAAGCCCGCCGGACACGTTGCCCGATGCGTTGTGATGCGTCAGCATCACAACGCATCGGGCGTCTTTCCGGACGAACTTTGGAAGCCGTCGTATGGGCACCATATGTTAGATTCTATCCACTAGTGCCGGCCGGCGGTGGAGGCGGCGCCGTTGAGGGGGCCGTCGCGTGACGGCGCCCCTGAAGCCCACCGTGGAGCCGGTGGAGGCGGTGACGACCCTGCCCCTGGAGTTCGACGACAACGCCCTCGTTCTCCAGCTCTTCGGGTCGCATCACGGGAACTTGGCGCGTATTGAGCAAAAGTTGGGCGTACTCATCGACACCCACGGCAACGAGGTCACCATCACGGGAGCGCCGGAAACGGTCGATGCGGCGCGCGCCGTCCTCGACGGTCTCTATGGCCGTCTCGCCAAGGGTCTGGCGGTGGGCCGCGAGGAAGTGGACGCGGCATTGCGCATGGCGGCCGGCGACGCTCCCGGCGACGCTTCCCGCGATGTCGACGCGGAGTTGGTCATCCGTACGCGCAAGCGGCATATCTCGCCGCGCTCGCCGGTCCAGGCCGCCTACATACGGGCCATCGACGCGTTCGAACTGGTCTTCGCCCTGGGCCCCGCGGGGACCGGCAAGACATATCTCGCCGTGGCCAAGGCGGTCGAGAAGCTGGTCAACGGCGAGGTGGACCGCATCGTCCTGTCGCGCCCGGCGGTAGAAGCGGGTGAGCGCCTCGGTTTCCTGCCCGGCGACATGCGCGACAAGGTCAATCCATATCTGCGGCCCCTTTACGACGCCCTTTACGACATGATGCCCGCCCCGCAGGTGGCCAAGCGCCTGGAAAGCGGCGAGATCGAGATTGCGCCCCTCGCCTTCATGCGCGGGCGCACCCTGGCCAACGCCTTCGTCATCCTCGACGAGGCCCAGAACACGACGGCGGACCAGATGAAGATGTTCCTCACCCGGCTTGGCGAAAACTCCCGCATGATCGTCACCGGCGACCTTAGCCAGGTGGACCTGCCGCGGAGCACCCGCTCGGGCTTGCGCGCGGCCGTGGAAATCCTCGAGGGCATTGAGGGGGGGGCGTGTGTCGAATTCACGCACGCCGACGTCGTCCGCCATCCCCTGGTGACCCGTATCGTTCGCGCCTACGAGGAATTCGAGGCACGGCACGGTTCTGCGGCCTGCTACGAAGCGTCCGGGGATGGGGATGCTTCGCAGAAAGAGTGACGCGGCATGGGTATGACCGGCGTTCTGGAAATCGACGTGACCGTTTCCTGTCCCGCGTGGATAGAGGCGGTGCCGGGGGTGGAGGACGTTTGCCGGGATGCCGCCCGGGCGGCCTGCGCGGTGAACGGAGGCACGCCGGCGTCGGCCCCGGCGGGGGCTGAGGCGAGCCTGGTGCTGGCCGACGACCGGCTCATGCGCACCCTCAACAGGGATTACCGTAACCTGGACGAGGCGACGAACGTGCTCGCCTTTGCCAATGCCGACGCCGCCGGCGGCGTCGGAGGAGATGCCGCCCCGGGCGCACCACGCGTCCTGGGCGACGTGGTCGTTGCCTACGAGACCGCCGCCGCCGAGGCGGAGGCCGAGGCCAAGAGCCCAGCCGATCATTTATGCCATCTGGTGGTCCATGGTATGCTCCATTTGCTGGGACACGGCCACCAGACGGCAGCGGAAGCGGATCGCATGGAGAGGCTGGAGTCGCAGGCATTATCCCGCCTGGGCGTCGCCAATCCCTACGAGGACCGTGCCGAACAATGACAGTCGCACCATGAACGATCAGCCTCACGGTAGTCCGCCGCGCGGCGACGTTGCCCCTCCGGCGCCCTCGTTGATGGAAACCGTGCGCGGTTGGCTGCGCGGTCTGTTCCGCCTTCGCAACGGAGAGAGTTCGGTCCGTGACACGCTCGAAGAACTGATCGAGGAGCGCGACGATGCCGAGGCCTCGATCGCCGAGGACGAGCGGGTACTGCTCTCCAATATCCTCGATTTACGCGACCGCACTGTGCATGACGTGATGGTGCCACGAGCCGACATCATCGCCGTCGACAGTGCGGCGCCGCGTTCGCGGGTGATCGCGCTGATGACCCGGGAGGGGCACTCCCGTCTGCCAGTTCATGGGGAGACTCTCGATGATATTATCGGCATGGTGCACATCAAGGACGTCGCGGCCCGGCCTAAGGATGAGGCATTTACCCTCTCCAAGATCGTGCGCCGGGCGCTGTTCGTATCGCCCTCCATGCAGGTGCTTGAGTTGCTTCTAGAGATGCGCGTCACGCGTTCCCACATGGCGGTGGTGGTAGACGAGCACGGCGGCGTCGACGGGCTGGTGACGATCGAGGACCTGGTCGAGGAGATCGTCGGCGAGATCGAAGACGAGCACGACCGCAGCGACGAGCCGACCCTCGTCAAAAGGAGCGATGGTTCGCTCGACGCCGATGCGCGGGCCACCCTCGAGGCCCTCGAGGAAATCACGGGCCTCGTCGTTACTGAAGAGGAGCGGGCTGACATCGACACCCTCGGGGGTCTTGTGTTCTCGTTGGCCAGCCACGTTCCCATTCGCGGCGAGCTGGTGAGCCACCCGGGCGGGCTCGAATTCGAGGTCATTGACGCTGATCCGCGCCGCATCAAGCGATTGCGCGTGCGCGGGTTGCCCGGCAAACCCGCCAAACAGACCTGATCGCGGCTTCATGGACGCTCCCCGGCGCATGAGATCCCCGCCGCCGCTGGATGGCGTGCCGCCCTCCCCCGGCATCTGGGCCCGGGCCAAGGTTCGCGTCACGGGGGTGTCCGGGTGGTGGCGTCTTGCCCTGGCAGCCGGCCTCGGGCTCCTGGCGACGGCGGCGTTGCCACCCGTGCACGCCGTCGTTTTGTTGGTGCCGGCGTTCATCGGACTCTTGTGGCTGATCGACGGCAGCGGCGGCTGGCGGAGCGCCTTCGCGGCCGGGTGGTGGTTCGGCTTTGGGCACTTCGCGGCCGGCCTTTACTGGATTGCCCACGCGCTTTTGACCGACGCCGCGCAATTTGGCTGGATGGTTCCGTTCGCCGTCGGTGGCCTGGCCGCGGTAGTCGCGGTGTTTCCGGGCGTCGTGGCGCTGCTTGTCCGCGCCTCGGGCACCCGGGGAGCCGGGCGGGTGCTCGTCCTTGGGGCGGCGTGGACGGCGCTCGAGTGGCTGCGCGGCTGGGTATTCACGGGCTTCCCATGGAATCTTGTGGGCACGGTGTGGGTGGTCTCCGAGCCCATGATGCAGTCGGCCGCCGTCTTCGGCGTTTATGGGATTAGCCTGTTGAGCGTGACGGTGGCGGCGATGCCGGCGGTGCTGGCCGATGGCGCCGTTGTCGAGCGCCGCACGCTTGGCGCCGTGGCCGCTGCTGCCGCCGTGCTCGGCATCGCGTGGGCTGGCGGTGCGGCACGGCTGGCTCTGGCCCCCGGAGGAGAGGTGGCGGGCGTTCGCCTGCGCCTCGTGCAGCCGGCCATCGATCAAACGCTCAAATGGCGCCCCAAGCTGCGCCGCGCCCACGTCGAGCGGCAACTCAACATGAGCAGCGCGCCGCCGAGCCCTGCGGAGGCCCCTCCGCCCACCCACGTCATCTGGGCGGAGACGGCGGTGCCGTTCGACCTCGCCAACGAGCCGCGACTCCTCGAGGCGCTCGGCGCGGCGGTGCCCGCCGGCGGTTTGTTGATGGCCGGCGCGCCTCGCTTGACGCGCCGCGAGGGCGCGTCGGAGCGAATTTGGAACAGCCTCCACGCCGTCGACGAGCGCGGCGAGATCGTTGCCACATACGACAAGTTTCACCTAGTGCCCTTCGGCGAGTACGTGCCGTTTCGCGGACTTCTGAACATATCCAGGCTGGTGCCCGGACGCATGGACTTCTCGCCGGGTCCGGGCCTGGTGACTCTTAGGCTCCCCGGACTGCTGCCGTTCAGCCCGCTCATCTGCTACGAAGCCATCTTTCCCGGAAGCGTGTTGGACAGGAAAGACCGTCCCGCTTGGCTGCTCAACGTCACCAACGACGCTTGGTTCGGGATGTCATCCGGTCCGTACCAGCACTTCGCCGCGGCACGCTTTCGCGCCGTCGAGGAGGGTCTGCCCTTGGTGCGGGTGGCCAACACCGGAATCTCGGCGGTCGTGGACGCCCATGGACGCACTGTCGCCAAGCTCGGCCTCGGCGTCATCGGGGTGCTCGACAGCCCCCTGCCCACCGCCCTGGAGGGCACCACGCCCTACGGTCTTGTGGGCGATTGGATCGTCGTCATGGTGCTGTTGGCGGCGGCGGCGGGCGGCGTCCTGCTGTCCCGCGGGTCGTAACAGTCAGGTTTGATGCGCGGCCAGCGCATTCCAACTTTATACATACGCGGGTATGGAAATTTTATTAACCTACAACGCTGTTTCACTTATCGCTTGGCTGACGTAGATGGATGAATTTATGAGGAATTTTCAGGTTTTATGATTACTTTCTCCGGTCAATCATGAAAAGGGCGCGAGCAACCAAGCGACGCGGCACCGGCCCGCGGCCGGTCGACGTACATGTCGGCGCCCGCGTGCGCCTGTGGCGTACCTTGCTCGGGTTGAGCCAAGGCAAGCTCGGCGACGCCCTGGGTCTCACCTTCCAACAGGTTCAGAAATACGAACGCGGGGCCAACCGTATCGGTTCGAGCCGGCTTTTCGAGCTCAGCCAGATTCTCGACGTACCGGTTTCGTTTTTCTTCGACGACATGCACGACGAAACCAAGGCCAAGCCATCGCGTCGGGTTTCCGGCCTGAGGGACCGATTGCAGGCCGTATTCGAGTCGGACGCGTTGAGCCGCCGGGAGACCCTGGAACTGGTCCGTGCCTCCCACAAGATACCCGACCCCCGGGTCCGCAAGCGGTTGTTCGAACTGACCAAGTCCCTGGCGGATAAACCCAAGAAGCGCTAGCCGGCCGGTTCGCGAGCTGCGGCGCGTCTCCCGGCATGCCCTCCCGAAGCTTTCCTGAAATCCCTTGACGGGGGTTGTAAAGCTTGCCACAAGAGCCCCCGCCCGTCGCCGCTCCGGGGGGGGGGCGCGGATGGATTTGCACCGCTTGCCACCACGCAAAAAAAGGCGCTAAGCGGGCTTGGGACGGCGTCCTCCGACCTTAAATATCGGCGAAACGCGCGTTGAGACCCCTGGTCCATCAAGAACGACATGTCTAGATCAGCGGGGTAGACCGTGCCTAAGACCGATTATCTGTTCACGAGCGAGTCCGTCTCCGAGGGACATCCCGACAAGGTTTGCGACCGCGTTTCCGACGCCGTCGTCGATACCTACCTTACCGCCGACCCCCATTCGCGCGTCGGCGTCGAGACCCTGTGCACCACCAACCTCATCGTGCTTGCCGGCGAGGTACGGGGGCCGGACACCATCATCCACGCGACCCTGGAAGACGTTGCCCGCGCCGCCGTCAAGGCCATCGGCTACGAGCAGGAGCGCTTTCACTGGCGCGACGCGGAGGTCAACATCTACGTGCATTCCCAATCGGTGGACATTGCTCAGGGCGTGGACGCCGCCGGCAACAAGGACGAGGGCGCTGGCGACCAGGGGCTCATGTTCGGCTTCGCGTGCACTGAGACCGACGTGCTCATGCCGGCGCCGATCTATTATTCCCACGCCATCCTGCGCTCACTGGCCGAGGCCCGCCATTCCGGCGCCGAGCCGGGGCTCGGCCCCGACGCCAAGAGCCAGGTCACCCTTCGCTACGTGAACGGCCGGCCGGTAGGCGCCACGTCGGTGGTCGTTTCCACTCATCATGCGGAGAGTCTAAACCAGGAAGAAGTGCGCGAGATTGTCCGCCCCCACGTTGTCAACGTGCTGCCCGAGGGCTGGATGTGCGCCGAAGATGAGTTCTACGTAAATCCGACCGGCCGTTTCGTCATCGGCGGACCGGACGGCGACGCCGGGCTCACCGGGCGCAAGATAATCGTCGATACCTACGGCGGCGCGGCGCCCCACGGCGGCGGCGCCTTTTCCGGCAAGGACCCGACCAAGGTAGACCGCTCGGCCGCGTACGCGGCGCGGTACGTGGCCAAGAACGTCGTCGCCGCCGGTCTCGCCGACACCTGCACCCTTCAGGTTTCCTATGCTATCGGTGTGTCCAAGCCGCTGTCGCTGTACATCGACACCCATGGCGCCGACCGGGTGGATGAGGAACGACTTTCGAAAGTTCTTCAGGACATGGTCGATCTATCGCCGCGCGGCATCCGCGAGCACCTGGAACTCAGCCGGCCCATTTACGCACGCACCGCGGCCTACGGGCATTTCGGAAGGGCGCCGGAGCCCGACGGAGGATTCTCCTGGGAACGCACCGATCTGGTCGACGACCTGCGCGCCGCGTTCGGAGCCAGTTGACGGGCGGCGCGGGGCGTAATTCCGCCGACCGTTTCCGCTGGCACGGGCGGCGCCATGGCCACGCGCTGCGCAAAGGCCGCCATGCACTGATCAAAGAGCTATTGCCGCGTCTGCGCGTGCCTGCCGAGGTTGGCGGCGCGCCCGCCGACCTCGCGGCTCTCTTTGCGGAAACCGTCGAGGACATCTGGCTCGAGGTTGGCTTCGGTGCCGGCGAGCACTTGGCGGAACAGGCCTGCCTCCATCCCGCCGTCGGCATGATAGGGTGCGAGCCGTACGTCAACGGGGTGGCCGCCCTGCTGGCCCGCGTGGAGCGCGATGGACTGTCCAATGTCCGGATCTTCGACGACGACGCGCGTCTTTTGCTTCCCCGCCTGCCCGACGCCGTCATCGGGCGGGTCTTCGTGTTGTTCCCCGATCCATGGCCCAAGAAGCGCCACCACAAGCGCCGGTTCCTGGCCAAGGAAAACCTGGACACCCTGGCCCGGGTCATGAAGGACGACGCCGAGCTCAGGTTCGCCAGCGATCATATGGAGTTTGTCCGCTGGAGCCTCGACAAGGTCACCCGGCACCCCGCGTTTTGGTGGCCGGCGCGCTCGCCCAAGGCGTGGCGCCGGCGTCCCGAGGATTGGTTCGAGACCCGCTACGAGGTCAAGGCCTTGGCCCAGGGCGATACCTGCGTGTATCTCACCTTCCGCCGCCGCCGCCGCGCCGCCGCCTTGGCTTAAGAGGGCGCGGCGGGCCTCTCGGGGACGCACGAAACCTCTTGTGTTCAGGCGTCAAGCGGTTATATTTAGTATCGCTTTTACTTTGATTGACTTCGTTGAGCGCGACCGGTTGATAGGGTTTGATGGGGTGGGCCACTGGCCCACTCTTTGTTTTTGGGGCCGCCTCTTCGGAGAATGCGCGCGTCAACAGCAGGTAGCGCCGATGAGCTTGCTTGGTCGTGTCGAGAGGCTGATCGCTCCCACCGTCGAAGCCTTGGGGTTCGATCTCGTGCGGGTGAGCATCTCCGGCAAGCGAAAGCCACGGGTGCAGATTATGGCGGAGCCCAGTGGCGGCGGGGCGATGAGCGTGGATAATTGTGCGGATATCAGCCGCGCCATCTCCGCCGTGCTTGAGGTGGACGACCCGATCGAAGGGGCGTACACCCTGGAGGTGAGTTCGCCGGGCATCGACCGTCCGCTGGTGCGCCTCCCTGACTTCGCGCGTTTTGCCGGGTTCGAGGCGCACCTTGAAGTAAGCCAGCCCATCGCGGAGCGCTGGAATTTCCGCGGCCGCCTCCTCGGCGTCGTCGGAAACGCGGTACGAATCGAAGTGGAGGGCGGCCCCGTGGAGGTGCCGTTCTCCGACATCAGGCGGGCCCAGTTGGTCCTCACCGACGAGCTGCTCGCCGCGACGCAGGATACGCAAGCAGGCTAGGGTGGAAAGAAAATGGATACTGACACGACTCACGTGCGCCCCGAGCTACTGCAGGTGGCGGAAACGGTGGCGCGCGACAAGGGTATCGGGCGCGAGGAAGTGTTGGAGGCCATGGAACAAGCCATCCAGAAGGCGGGGCGTTCCAAATACGGTCAAGAGCATGACATTCGCGCCACCATCGACCGCACGTCGGGCATCATTGATATGGCCCGCTATATCGAGGTAGCCGACCCGGTCGAGGAGGAGATTACGCAAATCAGCCTGGAGGATGCGCGCGGGCGCAAGGCAGATGCCGAGATTGGCGAATTCCTGCTCGAACCGCTGCCGCCCATCGATTTCGGTCGCATTGCCGCCCAGACCGCCAAGCAGGTGATTGTGCAAAAGGTGCGCGAGGCCGAGCGCAAGCGTCAGTACGAGGAGTTCAAGGATCGCATCGGAGAAATCGTCAACGGGCTCGTCAAGCGCATAGAGTTCGGCAACATCATCGTCGACTTGGGACGGGCGGAGGCCCTCCTGCGCCGCGACGAGAGCATCCCGCGCGAACACTTTTCCACCGGCGACCGCATTCGCGCCTACATTTTGGACGTGCGCGAGGAGCCCCGCGGCCCCCAGATATTCCTGTCTCGCAGCCACCCCAATTTCATGGCCAAGTTGTTTGCCCAAGAGGTGCCGGAAATTTACGACAGCATCATCGAGATCAAATCGGTGGCCCGGGATCCCGGCTCGCGCGCAAAGATTGCCGTGATTTCCAACGACTCGAGCATCGATCCCGTCGGCGCCTGCGTCGGCATGCGCGGATCACGCGTCCAGGCGGTGGTCAGCGAACTGCAAGGCGAGAAGATCGACATCATCCAGTGGAACCCCGACCCCGCCACATTCATCGTCAACGCCCAGGCCCCCGCCGAGGTCTCCAAGGTGGTGCTCGACGAAGAGGCCAACCGCATCGAGGTGGTGGTGCCCGACGACCAGCTCAGCCTCGCCATCGGCCGGCGCGGCCAGAACGTGCGACTCGCCTCGCAGCTCACCGGATGGGACATCGACATCCTGACCGAGGCCGAGGAATCGGACCGACGTAACGAGGAATTCCGCGCACGCTCTCAGGCATTCATTGACGATCTCGATGTCGATGACGTGGTCGCCCACCTGCTGGTTACCGAAGGATTTTCGACCATCGAAGAGGTCGCCTTCGTTCCGGAAGAGGAGTTGACCAGCATCGAGGGCTTCGACGAATCCATGGTGCGGGAATTGCGCGACAGGGCGCGCGTTTTCATCACCGAGGAAGATGAAAAGTCGACGCAGCGCCGGCGTGAGTTGGGCGTCGAGGACGCCGTCGCCAAAATCGAGGGACTGATGCCGGGCATGCTTGTGGAGCTTGGGGAAGCCGGCATCAAGACGCTGGACGACCTCGGCGATCTGGCCAGCGACGAACTCCTGGAAATCGTCTCCGTCGGGGCGCTCACGCAGGACTCAGCCAACGCCGTCATCATGGCGGCGCGCGCCCATTGGTTCGACGACGAAGAAGGCGCGCCGGGCGCAGACGCCGCGGAGGCCGGCGGCGGCGCCGAAGCGGCAGAGGAGACCGAAGCGAACGCCGAGACGGATAAGACGGACGAGTAGGCCAACCTGGAAAAAAAACGCCATCGCCGGACCGGACGACGAGACTGCCGGCGTCCGGAAATTTGACTAAGAACGGGATGAGATATGATAAACATGGCCCGGACCGGATCCGGGAAGGCGCGGGCGCCATGGAACATGGGCTGAAATGACAGAGACCGAAGAACACGACGAGTCGACGCAGAAAACCGGCAAGAAGCCGCTCAGCATTTCGCGGCCGGGCAAGCTCGAACTCAAGAAAACCGTCGGCGGCGGCCAAGTCCGCCAAAGCTTCTCTCACGGCCGCTCCAAGGTGGTGGCCGTGGAGGTTCGCAAGAAGCGGACCTATGCGTTGGATCCCGGTGGCCAGATGGCCGAGGTCAGGGTCGCCCCGGAACTCGTCGAGGAAGAGAAACCCCTTCCCGCCGGCGCCGTCGACCTCGACGTCGAAGCCGACGAGGTCCTTGGCGAGGAGACGCGTCAGGGCGGGCCTAGTCTGACCACCGAGGAAAAGGCGGCCCGGGTTCGCGCCCTCCAGGACGCCATGAAGACGGATGAGGACACCATCGTCGCGGGCGGCGCGGTGTCGTCCGAAGTGGCGCCGACCCCCGAGGACGAGGAGCGGGAGCGGCTGCGCGCCGAGGAGGAAGAGCAGCGCCGGCGCTCCGAAGAGGGATCGGCGCGTGCCGCCGAGGATGAGGAGGCGAGGCGCCGCGAGGAACAGGCCAAGGCCTCGGCCGCCGCCGCCGCTGCCAAGCTCGAGGCTCTGGGGGGAGCCGAAGAGCCTGATACACGCGAGGATCGTGGCCGCGTAAAGCGCGGGTCGCGCGGCGAGCCGCGCCGGACCGTTCCCGGTGTGCGCCGCGGCGAGCCCCGGCGGCGCTCGGCTTCCGGCCGATTGACCATCGTCGAGGCGCTCAGCGGCGATGAAGGGCGCACCCGTAGCCTCGCTTCGGTAAGACGCGCCCGTGAAAAGGAGAGGCAAAAGCAGCAGGCGCAGACACGCGCCGATGGCCAAAAAATCGTACGCGACGTGGTCATTCCCGAAAACATATCGGTGCAGGAACTTGCCAACCGCATGGCTGAGCGCGGGACCGATGTCATCGGGGCGCTAATGAAGATGGACGTCATGGCGTCGATGGACCATGTGGTCGATGCCGACACGGCGGAACTCGTCGTCGCCGAATTTGGCCACAACGTCAAACGGGTCAGCGAGTCGGACGTGGAAATCGGTCTAATGCGGGAAGCCGATGCCGAAGCCGACCTAGTCCACCGGCCGCCTGTGGTTACCGTCATGGGGCACGTCGATCACGGCAAGACGTCGCTTCTCGACGCGCTGCGCGAAACCGACGTCGCGGCGGGTGAGGCCGGCGGTATCACGCAGCACATCGGCGCCTACCAGGTCGAAATGTCGTCTGGGGCCAAGATCACTTTTATCGACACCCCTGGACACGAGGCCTTCACGGCCATGCGGGGGCGCGGCGCCAAGGTCACCGATATCGTGGTGCTGGTGGTTGCCGCCGACGACGGGGTCATGCCTCAGACGATCGAGGCCATTGATCATGCCAAGGCCGCGGAAGTCCCCGTCATCATCGCCGTCAACAAGATCGACAAGTCGGGCGCCGATCCCAAACGCGTGCGTACCGACCTGCTCCAGCAAGACATCGTGGTCGAGGAGATGGGCGGCGATACCCTGTCCGTCGAAGTTTCCGCCACGGCGCGGATCAACCTCGAAAAACTCGAGGAGGTCATTCTCCTGCAGGCGGAAGTACTCGACCTCAAGGCCAACCCCAAGCGGGCCGCCGAGGGCGTGGTCATCGATGCGAAGATGGAGGTCGGCCGTGGGTCTGTGGCAACCCTCCTGGTGCAGCGGGGCACGCTGAAGGTGGGCGACGTTTTCGTCGCCGGCAGCGAGTGGGGCCGCGTACGGGCACTCGGCGACCAACGGGGCCATGGCATCGACGAAGCCGGTCCAGCGATGCCCGTGGAAATGCTTGGCCTCAACGGAACGCCGTTGGCCGGCGACGATTTCGTGGTGGTGGACGACGAAACCCGCGCCCGCGGAGTTGCCGAGTTCCGTCAGCGCCGGGACCGCGAGGCTCGGGTGGTGGCCGGCGCGCGTGGCACGCTCGAAGAGATGTTCGAGAAGATCCATGAAGGCGAGGCCAAGGAGCTGTCCGTGGTGATCAAGGGCGACGTGCAGGGGTCCGTCGAGGCCGTCCATGGGGTGCTCGATAAGCTCAGCACCGACAAGGCCCAGGTGAATGTCCTGCATGCGGCGGTCGGCGGCATCAACGATTCCGATGTGACCCTGGCCAAGGCAGCCAAGGCGCTGATTATCGGGTTCAACGTACGTGCCAATCCCCAGGCCCGCGATTTGATCCGGCGCGACGGCGTGGAAGTCCGCTACTATTCCGTCATTTACGACGTCGCCGACGACCTGAAGCGGATCCTGACCGGCATGTTGGATCCCCTCTTCAAGGAGAACTTCATCGGATACGCCGATATTCGCGAGGTCTTCAACGTCTCCGAGGTGGGCAAGGTGGCTGGCTGCATGGTCACGGAAGGCTTGGTGCGCTGTGGCGCCAAGGTGCGGCTGTTGCGTGACGACGTGGTCGTTCACGAAGGCGCGCTCTCACAGCTCAAGCGCTTCAAGGACGATGTCAAGGAGGTCAAGGAAGGCACCGAATGCGGCATGGCCTTCGCGAACTACCAGGACATCAAGACCGGCGACATCATCGAGTGCTTCGAGGTGGAGGAAATCGTCCAGGAGCTTTAGTGGCCGGGCGCACCCGCCTTCGCGGCTTCTCCGATCCCGGGCCGGGGCTTGCGCTTTACCGATCGAGGACACCATGACCAGAGGGAGAGACAGAACTCCCAGCCAGCGCCAGTTGCGCGTCGGCGAGGAATTGCGCCACGCGCTGGCCTCAATATTCGAGCGCGGCCAAGTACGCGATCCCGGTCTGGAAGGAGTTTCAGTGACCGTCACCGAAGTCCGCATGAGCCCGGACTTGCGCAATTCCACCGTTTACGTGATGCCGCTCGGCGGCGGTGACACAGAGTCAGTGATAGACGCCCTGCGGCACGCCAAGTCCTACCTGCGCCACCAGGTGGCGCGGACGGTGCGGCTCAAGCGTGTTCCCGATATGGACTTCCGCGCCGATGGCTCGTTCGACGAGGCGCACCACGTCGACACCTTGCTCTCCAAGCCTCGGGTCGCCAGCGATTTGCAAGGGACGCCGCGGCACCGGGATAGCGACAATGGGGCGTAAGCGCCGGGGCCGTGCCGTGCACGGGTGGATGGTCATCGACAAGCCGGCGGGAATGACGTCGGCGGCGGTCGTGGGCAAGGCGCGCCGCCTCACCGGCGCCGCAAAAGTGGGGCACGGCGGTACCCTGGATCCGTTGGCCACCGGGGTCCTTCCGCTGGCCTTCGGCGAAGCCACCAAGACGGTTGCCTGGGCGATGGATGGCGCCAAGGTATATCGTTTTACGGTGCGCTGGGGTGAAGCGCGCGCCACTGACGACGCCGAGGGCGCAGTGACGGCGACTAGCGACGCGCGTCCGACCATTGAAGAGATCGCGTCCGTCCTGCCGCGTTTCATTGGCGATATCGATCAGGTGCCGCCCGCCTATTCGGCGGTCAAAGTGAGCGGCAAGCGGGCCTATGCGCTGGCCCGCGACAACCAGCCTGTGGATTTGCCACCGCGGTCCGTGATCATCCACCGCCTGGAGCTCATCGGTGCCCCTGACGCCGACCACGCGCAATTCGAGGCGGAAACCGGCAAAGGCGCGTACATGCGAAGCCTAGCGCGGGATTTGGCGGTGGCGGTGGGCACCGTCGGGCACATCGAGAAACTGCGGCGCACCCGGGTCGGCCCCTTTGCCAAGGAGGACGCGATTTCCCTGGAAAAATTGGCGGCCCTGGGGCATAGTGCGCCGCTTGCGGACTATCTGCTGCCTGTCGAAACTGCGCTGGACGTCATCCCGGCGCTGGTTTTGACGGAGGTGGAAGCGCGTCGTCTGCAACGCGGTCAGCCCCTACCGGTGCTACCCGTAGCAAGCCGGTCACCCCTCACCGATATCGCCCAAGGCGCCGTCGTGTGCGCCATGGCGGAGGGCAGACTGGTGGCACTGGCGCGTATCAGAGGCGGCGAAATCTGGCCTCTCCGAGTACTGAACGTTTGAGACTTGAACAAAATGATTTGGAGGAAAGCAATAGACGATGTCGATTAACACACAACGCAAGCGCGAGCTGGTCAATGAATTTGGCGCCAAGGAAAACGACACGGGGTCGCCAGAAGTTCAAGTCGCTATCCTGAGCGAGCGCATCGGCACTCTCACCGAGCACTTGAGAACACACAAAAAGGATTTCCATTCGCGCCGCGGCCTCCTGAAGATGGTTGGCCAGCGTCGACGTCTGCTCGATTATCTGAAAAGCAAGGAAGTCGAGCGCTATGGGAAAGTGATTCAGCGCCTAGGATTGCGCCGGTAACGGTGCTCAATAGGGTGCCACCATGCATCCATCTTCGCCAATCCGGTCTTTGCTACGTCGCGGCCGGTTACGCGCGAGATGCTTCGCGTCGTTGACGACGCAGTAACGGAACGACGGAATAACGCCGGGCTGCATGGGCGGCGGTGAAATCGTAAACCCGCTGGATCGCTCCAGCGCCGGCGAAGAGTTCAAGGAAGGAAGACAGTAGGAATGTTTAAGGAATTCACAAAGGAAATCGAGTGGGGCGGTCGCACGCTAACTCTCGAGGCTGGCAAGTTCGCCCGCCAGGCCGACGGCGCCGTCATGGTGACCTACGGCGAAACCAAGGTGCTGTGCACCGCAGTCGGCGAAAGATCGCCGCGGCCGGGGTTGGACTTCTTCCCCCTCGGCGTACATTACCAGGAGAAGACATTTGCCGCCGGCAAGATTCCCGGCGGCTTCTTCAAGAGAGAGGGCCGGCCCTCCGAAAAGGAGACGCTTACCTCGCGGCTTATCGACCGTCCTATCCGTCCGCTTTTCGCTAAGGGCTTTCAGAACGAGACGCAGGTCATCTGCACCGTGCTTTCCCACGACCTGGAAAACAATCCGGACATTGCGGCCATGGTCGGTACTTCCGCCGCGCTGACTCTTTCCGGCCTTCCCTTTATGGGGCCGATCGCTGGTTGCCGGGTCGGTTATATCGCCGACGAGTACGTCCTCAATCCGCACATCGACGAGATGCTTAACAGCGCCCTCGATCTCATCGTCGCCGGCACCCGTGATGGGGTGCTGATGGTCGAATCGGAGGCGGGCGAGCTTTCGGAGGAGATTATGCTGGGCGCCGTCACCTTTGGTCATCGCGCCTTTCAGCCAGTCATCGATGCCATCGTCGAACTCGCCAAGGCCTGCGCCAAGGAGCCCTGGGACCTTCCCTCGGCGCCGGAAGGCAAGGAGGAGATCGGGGCGTGCGTGCACGCCGCCGCTGAGGCCGGCTTGCGCGACGCCTACGCCGAAACGGTCAAACAGACGCGCCAGAACAAGCTGGCGGCGGTCAAGGATAAGGTCGCGGCCGAACTGAAGGAAAATACCGCCCTCGACCAGGAACTGGTTGCCGAGGTGCTGTCCGGGGCCTTGAAGGACCTGGAAAAGGACATCGTGCGCCGCGATATACTGAACACCGGCCAACGCATCGACGGACGCGACACGCGCACGGTGCGGGCCATTGTCGCCGAGGTCGGCCTGCTTCCGCGTACCCACGGCAGCGCCCTTTTCACCCGCGGCGAAACCCAGGCGCTGGTGGTGGCGACGCTGGGCACCGGACAGGACGAACAGATTATCGACGCACTGTCTGGGGATTACCGGGAACACTTCCTACTTCATTACAATTTCCCGCCCTACTCCGTTGGCGAGGCAGGCCGTTTCGGTTTTACAAGCCGCCGCGAGGTCGGCCACGGCAAGCTCGCGTGGCGCGCCCTGCATCCGCTGATGCCCTCCAAGGAAGATTTCCCCTACACCATCCGAGTGGTCTCCGAGATCACCGAATCCAACGGTTCTTCCTCGATGGCCACGGTGTGCGGTTCCTCTCTCGCCCTCATGGACGCGGGGGTTCCCTTGACCCGGCCGGTGGCCGGCATCGCCATGGGCCTGATCAAGGAGGACGACGGCTTTGCGGTGCTCTCCGATATCCTTGGCGACGAGGACCATCTGGGCGACATGGACTTCAAGGTCGCCGGCACCGAGGTCGGCATCACTTCTCTTCAGATGGACATCAAGATCACCTCCATTACCGAGGAAATCATGAAGGTGGCCTTGGAGCAGGCTCGCGATGGCCGCATGCACATACTCGACAAGATGGCGGACGCTCTCTCGGTATCGCGCGACGGCATCAGCACCCATGCGCCGCGCATCACGATTATAAAGATCAATAAGGAGAAGATCCGCGAGGTGATCGGTCCGGGCGGCAAGATGATCCGCGAGATTTGCGAGGTCACCGGCGCCAAGATCGACATCGAGGACGACGGCACCGTCAAGGTGGCGGCGGTCGACGGGAGCGCCGGCGAGGCGGCCATCGAATGGATTCGCAGCATCACCGCCGAACCCGAGGTCGGCGCCATCTACACCGGCAAGGTGGTGAAGACTCTCGATTTCGGTGCTTTCGTCAATTTCATGGGCAGCACGGACGGCCTCGTTCATATCAGCGAACTGGCGCCGCGGCGGGTGGGCGCCGTCACCGATGTGGTCAAGGTCGGCGATATGGTCAAGGTCAAGCTCATCAGCATCGACGACCGGGGCAAGATGAAGCTCTCCATGAAGGTGGTAAATCAGGAAACCGGCGAGGATCTGAGCGCCAATCCGGACAAGGTGGAAGCCGCGAACTGACGGGCACCCGAGGCGGCGCGGACGGTCGCCGGAGGGTGTCGTGACCGGGGGCTTTAGGCTGCCTCCGGTCATCGGCCATCGGGGCGCCGCAGCCGTAGCCCCCGAGAACACCTTGGCGGGGTTCGCGAGGGCGGCGCAACTGGGCGTCGCCTGGGTCGAGATCGACGCGCGCTTGACCGCGGACGGCCGCTGCGTGGTCTTTCACGACGAAACCCTCGAGCGTATCGCGGGGGTCCCCTCGCGTGTCGACGATGTGACGTTATCCGTGCTGTCGGGGCTTGACGCCGGTGTCTGGTTCGATCCCGTCTTTGCCGGCCAGCGGGTGCCGACCCTGGACGCGGCGCTCGTTGCCATCGGCGGGCTTGGACTCGGCGTCAACATCGAACTCAAGCGCTGTCGTGGAGGGGAGGCGCGGTTGGTCGAGGAGGTGGCCGGTGCCGTGTCCCGCAACTGGCCGCCTCACCTGTCTCCGCCGTTGATCTCCAGTTTCGACGGGCCGCTCCTGGCGCGGTCTCGGGACATGGTTCCGCAACTGCCGCGGGCTTTGATCATCGGGCGGCTGCCCGGCGACTGGCGCGCCACTGCGGCACGGCTCGTGTGTGTCGCCGTTCACTGTCGGGAAACCCAGGTCACGGCGGCTCGGATATCCCGTATCAAGGCGGCGGGTTATGCCGTGGCCGCCTTCGTCGTGGACGACCCCGGACGGGCGCGCGAGCTCTGGGACTGGGGAATCGACACCGCCTTCACGGACTGCCCCGGTCCCGTTCTTGCAGCGTGGCGCGCCGGCGCGGGCGCCTCATGAGGGGCATGCCGAGAGATGGGGTCGTCTTTTGCTAAATCGCTCCATATATGGTTTATATAGCAGTGCCGTAACGGGTGGCTTGGGGCTTCCAATGATTTGGCTATGGGTACTTGAAGGGCGCGGCGCGCCGTCCGAATGCCATGGGGCTCGGCCAGGGTCGGAAACGCTTTGAGCAAGAAAAGCAGCTTTTCGCGCCATGAACTCCTGGAATGCGCGCATGGAAGGCTATTCGGCCCGGGCAATGCGCAGCTGCCCTTGCCTCCAATGTTGATGTTCGACCGCGTCGTGCGCATCGCGGAGGATGGAGGAGGGTACGGAAAGGGAGAATTAGACGCGGAACTGGATATCGCGCCGGACCTGTGGTTCTTTCCCTGCCACTTCGAGTCCGATCCGGTGATGCCGGGCTGTTTGGGGCTCGATGCGTTGTGGCAGCTGGTCGGCTTTTTCCTGGGTTGGACCGGAGCGCCGGGCCGGGGCCGTGCGCTGGGAGTGGGCGGCGTCAAGTTTTCCGGTCAGGTGGAGCCGACGGCAAAATTGTTGACCTATCGTATAGACATCCGGCGGGTATTTCGGCGCGGCTTTACCTTGGGAATTGCCGATGGCATCATGAGCGTCGACGGGCGTTCGGTTTACGAGGCCAAGAATTTGCGCGTCGGGGTGTTCACCTCGATGGACGATTTTTGACGAGGCACTCATGAGAAAAGTTGTCGTCACCGGCCTGGGCATTATTTCCAGCATCGGCAATAACGCCGAGGAGGTGACGGACTCCCTGAAAAAGGGGCGCTCCGGCGTCACTTTTTGCGAAGAGTACCGGGACATGGGCTTTCGCAGCCACGTGCAGGGCGCGCCCAAGATCGACTTGGAAGGCGCCGTCGACCGCAAGTGGCGCCGCTTTATGGGGGACGGCGCCGCCTACAACTACCTGGCGCTGGAACAAGCCATCGCCGATGCCGGGCTCTCGGAAGCCGAGGTCTCGAACGAGCGTACGGGCATGATCATGGGGTCGGGTGGTCCGTCCACTAGCAACTTGGTGCAGGCCGCCGACGTGGCGCGCCAAAAAGGCCCTAAGAAGGTGGGGGCCTTCATGGTCCCGAGGACAATGTCGAGCACCAACTCGGCGACGCTGGCCACGCCCTTCAAGATCAAGGGCCTGAGCTACTCGATCAGCTCCGCTTGCGCGACAAGCGCGCACTGCGTCGGCAACGCCGCCGAGCTGATCCAATGGGGTAAGCAGGACGTCGTCTTCGCCGGCGGCGGCGAGGAGCTTCACTGGTCGCTTGCCGTATTGTTCGATGCCATGGGTGCGCTCTCGTCCAATTACAATGACACCCCTGAAAAGGCCAGCCGGCCCTTCGACAAGAACCGGGACGGCTTCGTCATTTCCGGCGGCGCCGGGGTCCTCGTTCTCGAGGAGTTCGAGCACGCCAAAGCGCGGGGCGCCAGGATTTATGCCGAGCTTGCCGGTTACGGCGCCACCTCGGACGGTCACGACATGGTGCAGCCGTCCGGTGAGGGCGCCGTCAGGTGCATAAAGATGGCCATGGTCGATCTCGATGTGCCGGTCGACTATATCAACACCCACGGCACCTCGACGCCGGTCGGCGACACCCAGGAGTTGAAGGCGATTAGCAAGGTGTTCAAGGATCGCAACCGTATTCCCTCCTTCAGTTCCACCAAATCTCTTACCGGACATTCCCAGGGCGCCACCGGAGTGCACGAGGCGATTTATTCGCTGCTCATGATGAAGCACGGCTTTATAAGCGCCTCGGCGAACGTCGATGATCCCGACCCCGAACTCGAGGACATGCCCGTTGTCCTCGAGTGTCAGGACGGACTGGCCCTCAACTGCGTCCTTTCCAACAGCTTTGGCTTCGGCGGCACCAACGCCACCCTGGCGTTCAAGCGGTTTGACGCCTAGGCGGTCCATTGATTCCGAGTCTGCGACGGGCTGGCACGGTGTCGAGCGGGATCGCCGGCGTGTCGGGCGTCGCCCACCAGTGGCAAGTGCATGAGTGACAATAAATCCTTGATGGCCGGCAAGAGGGGGCTGGTGATGGGGGTCGCCAACGAGCGCTCCATCGCCTGGGGAATCGCCCAGACACTCCACCGCCATGGCGCGGCGCTGGCTTTAACCTATCAGGGGGGCGCCTTCGAGAAACGAGTCCGTCCTCTGGCCGCATCGCTAGATGCCGCCATAGTCTGTCCCTGCGACGTCGAGGACGTGGCCAGCATGGATGCGACCTTCGGCGCCCTTGCCGCAGAATGGGGCGCCATCGATTTCGTCGTCCACGCCATGGCCTATTCGGACAAGGAGGAGCTCAAGGGCCGCTACGCGGACACTACGCGAGATAATTTCCTGCGCACCGTGAATATCTCGTGCTTTTCGTTCACCGATATCGCCAAGCGGGCGGTGCCCATGATGAACGGCGGCGGCAGCCTGCTGACCCTGACCTACGCCGGTTCGGAACGTGTGGTCCCCAACTACAACGTCATGGGCGTCGCCAAGGCGGCGCTGGAGACCAGCGTGCGCTACCTGGCGGAAGACTTGGGCAGTGCTGGAATCCGGGTCAACGGGCTGTCGGCGGGGCCCATGAGGACTTTGGCCGGCAGCGCCATCGGAAGTGCCCGCTCCATCCTCAAATGGAACGAACGGTATTCGCCCCTGCGCCGCGGCGTGCGCCTCGAGGAGTTGGGTGGCGCCGCCCTCTACCTGCTGAGCGATTTGTCCAAGGGTGTGACCGGAGAGATTCTCCACGTCGACAGCGGCTACAATATCGTCGGCGTGCCTTCGCACCCCCAGGAAGCGTCCTGACCCACACCCCGCGACGTGCCGAGCTCCTAACGCTGTCAGGCCGGTTATGTAGGACGAAGCGGGCGATCTCATAACCATAATTTAATTATTGTTATGTGCGGTTATGGGATTTACCATGGGCCTTATTATAATTATTTAAAATCGAAGGCTGTGAGTGCCACCTTTTCAGCCTTCGGCGAGACCGGAGCAATTGTTAGGGATATGAATGCCGTGAGACCCTTTAGCCACGTTTTGGATCAATTGCGCGCCGTCGGCCTGCGTCCCACCCGACAACGCTTGGCGCTGGCCAAGCTTTTGTTCGAGGGGGTAAACAGGCACACTACCGCCGAGGTACTGCACGCCGAGGCCTTGCGCGCCGACATTCGCGTTTCCTTGGCCACGGTCTACAACACACTCCATCAGTTCACGACGGTCGGCCTGTTGCGCGAGATCATCGTCGATGCATCGCGCTCTTATTTCGATACCAACACCAGCGAGCATCATCATTTCTTCGTCGAGGAAACGGGGCGCCTCGACGACATTCCCGGCGACCAGATCATCGTATCGGAACTCCCCGAGGCGCCCGAGGGAACTTCGGTCAAGCGCGTCGACGTGATCGTCAGGGTGACAGAATCGTCTTGACGAGCTTTCGTCATTTCAGCATGATCCGCAAATGTTTAGAATTTATCTAATTTATTGACTCGATTGCCGCCGGGTCGTATATTAGGGGGATCAACCGCCCGAGTGGCACGATAGGTCGCGGCCTACACCAGTTTGCCAAGCGTGAGAAATTCTGCATAGGGAGAGATAGAGATGCCCGCGTTGAAGGGAACCAAGACCGAACAAAACCTGAAGGATGCTTTCTCCGGCGAATCACAGGCCAACCGCCGCTACCTGTATTTCGCGCAGAAGGCGGACGTCGAGGGCTACAACGACGTTTCCACCGTTTTCCGCTCGACCGCCGAAGGCGAAACCGGTCACGCTCACGGCCACCTGGAATTCCTGGAAGAGGTCGGCGATCCGGCCACCGGCGAGCCCATTGGCGGCACCGCCGACAACCTCAAGGCGGCCATCGCCGGCGAGACCCACGAGTACACCGACATGTACCCGGGCATGGCCAAGTCGGCCCGCGAGGAGGGCTTCGACGAGATCGCCAATTGGTTCGAGACCCTGGCCAAGGCCGAGAAGTCGCACGCCGGCCGCTTCCAGAAGGCCCTCGACACCCTCGATTGACGAGGTCCGCCTTCGAAAGATCCCGCGGGGGGGGCGTCACCGGCCCCCCCCATTGCCGTTTGCCGCCCTTGGGTCTTAATCGTTTTAGATCGAAACGATCGCACGCTAATGTCCGGTTGATGGGCCGCCCGCGCCGGACACGCCAGGAGAACAGCCATGGGCGAAGGTAGCCTGGAGGCCCCCGAGCGCCGCCCCATTCCCTGGCGCGACACCGCGTACTACGACGTCGAAAACCTCGATGCCGAGTTGCGCCGCGTGTTTGACATCTGCCACGGCTGCCGGCGTTGCTTCAACCTGTGCGACAGCTTCCCGCGCTTGTTCGACACCATCGACGAATCCGAGACCGGCGAGCTCGACTCGGTGTCGAGCGCCGCCTTCAAGGCCGTCGCCGACGCCTGCACGCTGTGTGACATGTGCTTCAGGACCAAGTGCCCCTACGTGCCGCCTCATGAGTTCGACCTGGACTTCCCGCATCTCATGGTGCGCTACCGGGCTCTCGAGGCGCGCCTGGGAAAGATCGGGGTCGCCGTGCACCAACTCACCAAGACCGACCGCAATGGTCGCCTCGGGTGCGCCATGCCGGGGCTGGTGAACTGGGCATCAAAGCGCTCCAACGCCCTCACCCGGCCGGTGTTGGAAGGGGTGGCCGGTGTGCATCGGGACGCCGAGCTACCGTGCTACCACTCCCGCACTTTGGTGACGCGCGCCGCCGCCGGAGCGCCCGCCGTCAACCGCGAGGCCCCCGCTTTCGGGCGCAAGGCGGTGATCTACGCCACTTGTTTTGCCAACTACAACTGCCCGGACATCGGTTTGGCGGGACGCGCCGTGCTCGCCCGCAACGGCGTCGAGACCGAAGTGGTCCACCCGGCGTGCTGTGGCATGCCGCAGTTCGAGAACGGCGATATTGCCGCCGCCGCCGCCGCCGCTGCCAGGGTCGCCGCCAAGTTGGTCGGATGGATCGACAAGGGCTACGATGTGGTTTCCCTGGTCCCTTCTTGCAGCCTCATGCTGAAGTTCGAATGGCCGCTCATCGTGCCCGACAACGCGGACGTCGGGCGCCTGAGCGGGGCGACCCGCGACATCGCCGAATACGTGGTCGACATCGCCAAGACCGAAGGCCTGGCCGACGGCATGTCGACCCTCGACGGCGGCGTGACGGTCCACATCGCCTGCCACGCCCGGGCCCAGAACATGGGCCAGAAGGCGGCCGAGATGCTGCGCCTCCTGCCCGACACCAAACTCACGGTGATCGAGCGCTGCTCGGGCCACGGCGGGTCGTGGGGGGTGATGAAGGACAACTTCGAGGTCGCCCTCAAGGTGGGCCGCCTAGTGGCCAAGTCGGCGGCCGAAGCCGGCAACGCCTACCTGGTGTCCGAATGCCCGCTGGCGCGCCAGCACATCGTTCAAGGACTGGAGCGTCTCGGCGAGAACACCGGGCGCTTGCACCACGCCGTCCACCCCGTCGAGCTGATGGCCAGAGCGTACGGCCTGTGACGAAACGTGTAACGAACACGGAGCCAACGACGATGGGAAAACATGAAATCATTGCCGCCGACATCATGCCTCTGGGGGACTATGCCAAGGTGCGCAAGGAGCGCCGGCACGCCATCACCGAGCTCAAGCGCAACCGCCGCGTCGCCGTCGGCCCCGACGCCACCTTCTATTTCGAGTGCTACGAGACCATGTGGCACCAAATTCACGAGATGCTGTACATCGAAAAGGGCGGGGACGATCAGATTCCGGGCGAACTCGCGGCTTACAATCCGCTCATCCCCGGGGGGCGCGAGCTGGTTGCCACGCTCATGTTCGAGGTCGACGACCCGGCCCGCCGCGCCCGTCTGCTGGCCGCACTCGGCGGCGTCGAGGAAACGGTGAGCCTGGAGTTCGACGGCGAGACCGTCCGGACCATCGCCGAGGCCGACGTCGAGCGCACCAACGCCACCGGCAAGGCATCGTCGGTGCACTTCCTCCACTTTCCCTTCACCGACGATCAGGTATGGAAATTAGCCGTTTCCGGCACCCGCGTCGTGCTCGCCATCGGCCACCCCGATTACGCCTACATGACTGTATTGCCGGAAGCCGTGCGCCAGGCGCTGGCCGGGGATTTCGACTGATTTTGAGCGGTCAGCGGTCAGCGGTCAGCGGTCAGCGGTCAGCGGTCAGCATAGATAAGGCCTTGCTGGCTGATAGCTGATCGTTGATGGCCGACCGCTGTTCACCTCACCACCTCGTCGCCATAGACGCCCCAGAACTCGACGCGCCGGAACCAACCCTCGAACCCGTCGACCTCCACCCGGCACCAAGTGCTGGCGTCCGGGCATTCTAGGAGGCGCGCGATGACACCGGTCTCGGCCTGGGCGACGGGCCGGCCCGTGGTATCCGACTTGTGCCGCAGGGTGCGCAGCTTGCCGGTGACGACGACGGTGCGCTCGTTGCTCATCATGCTCTGGTGGACCCAGCCTTCGGTGCCCTGCCAGTCCCGGATCTTCCGCCACGTGTTGTATTTGGCGATGACCTCGACCGGCAGGTGGCGGCGGCGATAGACCCAGTCGATCGGGTACTGGACCCCGGGGCCGGTGCGCAGGTTGACCTCGTCGGCGCGCAGGGTGACGAAGCGTGGCAAAGGCAGGCCCGTGGTTTCGGCCGCGACGGCGTCCGCTCTCGCCGCTGTCAGCGCCAGAACGGCGCCGAGGAATAATAGGACAGCGGGTGGTAATGCCATATGTCTGATCCAGGACACTGGGGCCGCGCTCGCACAGGAAAAAGTGGCGGACAGATTATACCGGATCGTCGCCGGTCCCGGTCAAGGTGGCACGCCGGCCCACGCGGCGCTGGACAAGCCTCCGCCATGTTGGTATGGCCACCATAAGTTAAATTTCACCGACTAGGCGGCGGCGCGTTCCCCGGGGGATTGCCATGGCCAAGAAGAAAGCACTCGTGCACGTCACTCGAAAACTTCCCGACGTTATCGAGACGCGGATGATGGAGCTCTTCGACGCCAAGCTCAATCTGGGCGACAAGCCCCTCGGAAAGGATGGATTGACGGCCGCCGTAAAGGAGGCGCAAATCCTGGTGCCCACGGTGACCGACCGCCTCGACGCCGAAGTGCTGGCGGCGGCGGGAAAGAAGCTCCGCCTCATCGCCAACTACGGCGCCGGGATCGACCACGTCGACCTCGACGCCGCCCACAAAAAGGGAATCGTCGTCACTAACACGCCGGATGTGCTGACCGAGGACACCGCCGACATGACCATGGCGATCATCCTAGCGGTGCCGCGGCGCCTAGCCGAGGGCGAGAGGGTCATACGTACGGGCGCGTGGACGGGATGGTCGCCAACCTGGATGCTCGGCCACCGAGTGTATGGCAAGCGCCTCGGCATCGTCGGCATGGGGCGAATCGGCCAGGCCTTGGCGCGCCGCGCCTGCGGCTTCGGGCTTTCCATCCACTACCACAACCGCAATCGGGTGCATTCGGAAATCGAGGCCGAACTCGAGGCTACCTACTGGGAAAGCCTGGATCAGATGCTGGCCCGCATCGACATTGTCTCGGTCAACTGCCCGCACACGCCGGCCACCTATCACCTGCTTTCCGCCCGGCGGCTCAAACTCATTCAACCGCACGCCTATATCGTCAACACCTCGCGCGGCGAGGTCATTGACGAGGCGGCGCTGACCCGTCTGCTGGCCAGCGGCGACATCGCCGGGGCCGGTCTCGACGTGTACGAGCACGAGCCGGCGGTCACCTCCAAGCTCCTCAAACTCGACAACGTGGTGCTGCTGCCCCACATGAGCTCGGCCACCTTCGAGGGACGCATCGCCATGGGCGAGAGGGTGGTGGTAAACATCAAAACCTTCGTCGACGGCCACCAGCCGCCGGACCGGGTACTGTTCGAGGCATTTTGAGAATTACGTTTAGGCCCGGTTTCAGACGAACACCACGGAACCGTCCGCCGAGGCGTCGTTGAGGAAGGTGACGATGCCCGCCGCCTCGATGGGGACGTCGCCGCGCAGGCCTTGGCGCTCCATATCCATTGCCCGCAGTCCCATCTCGCAGACGATGAAGCGCACCCCGAGCTCGGCGCACGATTCCAGAAGCTCCTCGAAACCGGCAACGCCGCGCTCCCTGTAGGCGCCGTCGCGCGAACCGCCGGCGCCCTCGCCCTCGCTCACCGGCATGTCGTGCCAGGCGGGCTCACCCGTGGGGCCGGGCGGCAGCAGCGCCCGGCACGCCCCCATGGTGAAGAAGAGGGTCGCCGGCATGCCGATGGCGGCGGCAGCGGCGGCCATGGCGAGGGCATAATGGAGCTTGTCGAAATCGCCCGAATAGACGACGAGGGAAAGCTTGTCGGGGGGCGAGGTGCTGTCAGCCGGCATGGATGGAAAGGTCCTTGATTGTGGGCTGCACGCCGCACAGCGGACACCCGGGATCTCGTCTCAACGCGATCTTGCGGAATTCCGCCGAAAGCGCGTCGCAGAGGAGCAACGAGCCCGACAGGCTCTTGCCGATGCCGAGGATTTCCTTGATCACCTCGCCCGCCTGCAAGGACCCCACCATGCCACACAGCGCCCCCAGCACACCGGCCTCCACGCACGACGGAATCTGGCCGGCCGGCGGTGGCTCCCCGAACAGGCAGCGGTAACAGGGATTGTCGCCTTCCTCGAAGGCCTTGAAGGTGGAGACTTGGCCGTCGAAACGGAGGATGGCCGCCGAGACCAGGGGTGTGGCCGCGAAGTAGCAGGCGTCGTTGACTAGGAAGCGGGTGGCGAAGTTGTCGCTGCCGTCGGCCACGATGTCGTAGCCGGCAATGAGATCGAGGGCGTTGCCGGCGGCGATGCGCGCCTTGAGGGCAACGAGCCGCACGTCGGGATTGATGGCGGCTAACGTCTCCTTGGCGCTCTCTACCTTTGGGCGGCCGACGGCGCCAGTGGTGTGGACCACCTGGCGCTGCAGGTTGGTGAGGTCGACGGTGTCGTCGTCGACGACGCCGATGGTGCCTACGCCGGCGGCGGCCAGATAGAGTAGCAGCGGGGAACCCAGGCCGCCGGCGCCGATGACCAGGACCCGTGCGTCTAGAAGCTTGGCCTGGCCGGCGCCGCCCACTTCTTTGAGCAGGATGTGCCGCGCATAGCGCCGCACTTGGTTGTCGGTGAATTCCATGGGCTCATTGTAGTCGAGACGCCGGGTGCCGAACAGGGCGGCCCGGAGCGCCGTCTCGGCCCGCCTCAACCCGGCGCGTTACCGTTGCCCGTGGAACCGAATCCGCCGCCGCCACGCCGGCTCGCGGGGAGCTCTTCGAGCTCGTTCCAGGCCACGGTGCTCACCGGGGCGACGACCATCTGCGCGACGCGCATGCCGGGCTCGACGCGGAAGGGCGCATCGCCCAGATTGACGAGCGTGACACCGATCTCGCCGCGGTAATCGGTGTCGATGGTGCCCGGCGCGTTGAGCACGGTGATCCCGTGCTTGGCGGCGAGACCCGAACGGGAGCGCACCTGGGCCTCGTAGCCGGAGGGCAGGGCGATGGCGATGCCGGTCGGCACAACGGCCCGGCCCATGGGCGGCAGGTCGACAGGGGCTGTGATCGCCGCCATCAGGTCGAGGCCGGCGCTGCCCTCGGTGGCATAGGTTGGCAGGGGCAGGCCGGCGCCGTGGGCCACGCGGCGGACGGGCACCTCGAGGCGGCTCACGGGGCGCCCTCCAGGACCTCGGCGATGCCGAGCGCCAGCCTTTCGGCGACGTCCTCTTTCGACAAAGTGGGCCAGTCGTCGACGCCGGCGGCGGACACCAGATGCACCGTGTTGGAGTCGCCGCCGAAGGTGCCGGTCCCGGCTGACACGTCGTTGGCGACGATCCAGTCGCAGCCCTTGGCGGCGCGCTTGGTGATGGCGTTGTCGATGACCAATCCGGTTTCGGCGGCGAAACCGACAACTAGGCGCGGGCGCTCGGGCCCAGCTCTGCTCAGGGTTGCCAGGATGTCTGGATTCTCCACCAGTTCCAGGGTTTGGGACTGTTTCCTGTTCTTCTTCTTGAGTTTCCGCGGGGCCGCTTCGGCGACCCTCCAGTCGGAAACGGCGGCGGCGCACACCACGATATCGGCGGGCCTGGCAGCCTCGCAGGCGGCCAGCATGTCGCGCGCGGATTCGACGTTCACCACGGCGACGCCGGGCGGGTCGGGCTGCTCGGTAGGCCCGGAAACCAGGGTGGTATTGGCGCCCAGGCGCGCCAGGGCGGCGGCGATGGCGTGACCCTGCTTGCCTGACGAGCGGTTGGCGATGTAGCGCACTGGATCGATGGCCTCAATCGTAGGCCCGCTGGTCACCAGTGCTCGCTTGCCCTGGAGTCGCTGTCCGGCGCCGAAAAACGCTTCGAGGGCGGCGAGGATGTCGACGGGTTCGGCCATGCGCCCGACACCCCAGGCCTCGGCCTCAGCCATCTCGCCCGCTGCCGGCCCGACGCGGCTGACGCTGCGCCTCTCGAGGACGGCGATGTTGGACTGGGTCGCGGGGTGTTCCCACATGTGCGGGTTCATGGCGGGCGCCACCATCACCGGCTGGTCGGTGGCCAGCAACGCGGTGGTCGCCAGGTCGTTGGCGATGCCGGCCGCCATGCGCGCCAGGATGTCGGCGGTGGCCGGTGCCACCAGCACCAGGTTGGCATCGCGCGCCAGGCGGATGTGGCCGATCTCGCTCTCGTCGGTGAGTGAGAACAAGTCCTGGTAGACCTTGTCGCCGCTGATTGCGGCGAGCGACAGGGGGGTGACGAAACGTGCCCCCGCCGCGGTCAGAACGCAACGCACAGCCGCCCCGCGTTTGCGCAGGCGGCGGATGAACTCCAGGCACTTGTAAGCGGCGATGCCGCCGGAGACGATCAAAAGGATCCGCTTGCCGGCGAGCGCCGTGTTTTGCGGCACGTCCACCACGGTGCTTCCGGAGATCGCCGCCTCCAACTTGCTCAAGGTCTCGGCGGTTGGGTTCCATTCGGCGCTCTCTAGGCCGCGCAACGCGTTGGCCGTGAGGCCGGCGCTGACGGCGAGCCCCGATTTGGAGGCGTGGCCGGCCGCGACGTAGGCCCGCACGCGATGAATAGTATCCTTGACCGGCGCCATGGCCACCAAGGTAATCACAATGTGGTATGAATTTCAATAATTGTACATCAAAAGGATATGAAAAATGGTCAGTTAATGAGCAGTGTATCGCATTTTGATGTTTAAATACGGCTCGACTTCATCTGATCAACAGGAGTCCCATGCCGACGAGGAGGATGACGATCCACAGGGTGCGCAGGTAAATCCGGCGGTCGGGCGCGCGCAGGGCGCGGATGGTCTTGGGGTGGAGTTCGAGGCGGCCACCGGAGAACATGGAGGCGCCTTTCTCCACTTCGCCGAGCAGGCGCGGTAGGCGTTCGAGGGTGCTGGCCACCTCGGCCACCGATTCGCGGATCCGCGCCTCCGCTCCCAGGTTGTCGGCCACCCACGCCTCGATGCGCGCCCGGGCCAGGAACCACATGTTGGCTTCCGGCGCCAGCTTGCGCCCGGTGCCTTCGGCCACCAGCATGGTTTTCTGCAAAAGCAAGAGTTCCGGCTGGGCTTCCATATCGAAGGTCTCGGTGACCTGGAAGAGTTGGGCCAGCAGACGGGCTATGGAAATCTCGTTCTGGGGCTTGTCCAGGATGGGCTCGGCGATGGAGCGGCAGGCCTGGGTGAAGGCATCCACGGACTTGTGCGCCGGTACCCACCCTGCCTCGAAGTGGACCTCGGCGGCGCGCCGGTAATCGCGGTCCAGGAACGCCGCCAGCAACTCCGCGAGATGGCGGCGCTGGCGGGGACCGAGGCGCCCCATGATGCCGAAATCGACGGCGGCGATCGATCCGTCTTCCTGTACGAAAAGGTTGCCAGCGTGGAGGTCAGCGTGGAAGAAGCCGTCCCGGAAAACCTGTATGAAGAAAGAGGTCGCCGCTTTTTCCAGTACCGCCTCGGGGTCGTGCCCGGCGGCGGTAATGGCCTCCCGGTCGTCGATGCGGATACCGTGGACCCGCGCCGTGGTCAGGACGCGCCGCCCGGTGCGCGGCCAATCCACCTCGGGCACGTGAAACTCCGGGTCATCCGCAAAATTTTCACCGAGCTCGGCGGCGGCGGCGGCCTCGAAGCGCAGGTCCATCTCCATTTCCACCGTATCGGCCAGAGTCCCCACCATCTCGATGGGTTTCAGACGGCGCCATTCCGGGCGCGCCGCCTCGATCATCTCGGCCCCCCACAGGAACAGGTCGAGGTCGCGGGCGAAGGCTTCTTCGATGCCCGGGCGCAGCACCTTGACCGCCACGTCGCGGCCATCGTCGGTAACCGCGAAGTGGACCTGGGCGATGGAGGCGGCGGCGACGGGAATGTCGTCGAATTGCGAGAACATGTCGCCGAGCGGCGCTTCAAACTCGTCTTCGATGGCGGTGCGGGCCAGGGCGCCACTAAAGGGCGGTAGGCGGTCCTGCAATTCCGAAAGATCGGCGGCCACCTCTTGGCCGAGAAGATCGGAACGGGTAGAAAGACCCTGCCCCAGCTTGATGAAGCTCGGTCCTGCCTCGCTGAGGGCGGTGGCCAGCCGCTGGCCGGGTCGGCCCTCGGCCCGGCGTCCCGAAAGGACGCGCGCCGCCAGCACCACGATCGGTGCCACCTCGATCCGCTCGAGAAGGAACAAAGCGTCGTGGCGCGCCAGGGTGCGGGCGATGCCGAGAAGCCGGACGGCATTGCGAAGGGAGCGGAACACGGTGACTAGATCCGCCACGCCGAATGGATCGCTGCGATGCCGCCCGAAAGGTTGCGGTACTTGACTTGCGCCAGCCCGGCCTCAGCGACGAGGACGGCGAAGGCGTCTTGATCGGGAAAACACCGGATGCTCTCCGCCAGGTAGCGATAGGCCTCGCGGTCGCCGGCGACGATCTCGCCGAGCGCCGGCAGCACGCGGAAGGAGTAGGCGTCGTAAAGGGGCTTGAGAACGCTGAGCGTCAGGCGGCTGAACTCCAGGCACAGGAAGCGTCCGCCCGGCTTCAGAACACGGCGAGCTTCGCTGAGCGCCCGCTCAATATGAGTGACGTTGCGCAGGCAGAAGCCGGTGGTGTAGGCGTCGATGCTGGCGTCGGCGATTGGCAGGTCCTCGGCGTCGCCGCAGACCCAGGCGATCCCTTCGACGATGCCGCTATCGAGGGCGCGGCCGCGGCCCGCCGCCGCCATCCCGGTGTTGATGTCGCAGACGACGGCTCCGCCGCCGCCCCGCTCCGTGAAGCGGCGGGCGATATCGCCGGTGCCGCCGCCGACATCGAGGAGCCGCATGGCCGGCGCCGGCGCCAGCCAATCGAGGAGTGCCGCCTTCCACAGCCGGTGGACGCCGAGGCTCATAAGATCGTTCATGAGGTCGTAGCGCGGTGCGACGCTGTCGAAAACGGCGCGCACCAGCGGCGCCTTTTCGCGCTCAGCGACGCGGCGGAATCCGAAATGGACGGTGTCCTCTCGCGGTTCCGCCGCCACGGCCTCCTGGTGGCGATCGGACATCGCCAGGACCATAGCCTAAGGCACAGGGGTGCGCTACTTTTGTCCCCATGCCCGAGCTTCCCGAGGTCGAGACCGTCCGCCGTGGCCTAGCGCCCGTCCTCGAGGGGCGGCGGCTCGTCCGTGTCGTCGCGGCGCGCGCCGATCTGCGGGTGCCACTGCCGGTCGATCTCGCTCAGCGGCTGGTCGGGCGGCGCATTACCGCCGTGGGGCGCCGCGGCAAGTACCTATTGGTGAACAGCGAGAGCGGGGCGGTCCTCATCGTGCACCTCGGCATGACGGGGCGCATGAAGGTGTTCAAGGGCGCCGCGCCGCCGCCCGAGCCTCACGATCACGTGGTGTTCGAGACCGACGAAGGTGTCACCATCCGCTATTGCGATCCGCGGCGCTTCGGTCTCATGGTTCTTGCCGAGGAAGATGGGCTGGCTGATCATCCCTTGCTAGCCCACCTCGGGCCGGAACCCCTTGGCGGCGAATTTCACGGCGCCCTTCTCGGGGCGCGCCTGGCGGGGCGCTCGGGCCCCATTAAGACGGTGCTCTTGGACCAAGGGGTGGTGGCGGGCCTCGGCAACATCTACGTCTGCGAGAGCCTATTTCGGGCCGGCCTGTCGCCGTGCCGCAAGGCTTCGACGGTGCGCGCGCGCCGCGCCGAAAGGCTGGCCGAGGCGATCAAGGCGGTGCTCATCGAGGCCATCGCGGCTAGCGGCTCGAGCTTGCGCGACCACCGCCACCCCTCGGGCGAACTCGGTTACTTCCAGCACAGCTTCGCGGCCTATGGGCGTGAGGGAGGGCCCTGCCCGCGGTGCGTGGGAGAGGGCCTTGACGGCGCCGCTGGCGGCGCCGGCGGACGTATACGGCGCATCGTCCAGGCGGGGCGCTCGACTTTCTATTGTGCGACCCACCAGCGCTGAGGTAATAGCGGGGTCCCATGAGTTGCCGCATACGCCGCGCCCGCGCTATAGCCGTCACCCTCGCCGTCATCCTCGCCGTTGCGGCCGGGCCGTGGTGGGTGCCGGCGGCGGCCGGCGAGGCCGGCGGCTTCCTAAGCGGCATCGAGGATTTGCCGCTGATGCCCCATCTCAATGAAAACACCGACGGCGGCATGGTGTTCGATACCCCCGCCGGGCGCATCGTCGAGGCGTTCGCGTCGGGTGCCGTGACGCGGGCCCAGGTGCTGGCGTTCTATGCCGCGACCCTCCCCCAATTGGGGTGGACGATGGAGGAGGCGGCGCGCTACAGCCGGGAAGGCGAGATATTGAGGCTGGAGTTCACGGAAAACCATCCGATGCCAAAAAGCGCGGCGGCCCTGACGGTCCATTTCGCGCTTTCTCCCGATCTAACCGGCGGCAACCGCCGATAACCCGCTCCCCCAGGAGGACCCCGATGGCTTACAACAACATCATTGCCGAAAAGCGAGGCTGCGTCGGCCTGATCACCCTAAACCGGCCGAAGGCCATGAACGCCCTCAACCCGGAGTTGATGTCGGAACTGGCGCGGGCGTTAGACGAGTTTGAGGTCGACGACGGCGTCGGCGCCATCGTGCTCGCCGGCAGCGACAAGGCCTTTGCCGCCGGTGCCGACATCAAGGACATGCGGGAAAAAACCTTTATGGATGCCTACCTCGAGGACTTCATCACCAAGGATTGGGGGCGGACCGCTGAATGCCGCAAGCCGACCATCGCTGCCGTCGCCGGCTACGCGTTGGGCGGCGGATGCGAGATCGCCATGATGTGCGATGTCATTCTGGCCGCCGAAAACGCCCGCTTCGGCCAGCCCGAGATCACCATCGGTACCATACCCGGAAGCGGCGGCACCCAGCGACTGATCCGCCAGGTCGGCAAGTCGAAGGCCATGGAGATGTGCCTGACGGGGCGCATGATGGACGCCGAGGAAGCGGAGCGCGTCGGCCTAGTGAGCCGAATCGTGCCCGCCGCCGACCTGCTCGACGAGGCCATCAAGACGGCCGACACCATCTCTAAGATGTCGCTGCCCATCACCTACATGGTAAAGGAAGCCATCAATTACGCCTACGAGGCGCCCTTAACCGAGGGCATCCGTTTCGAGCGCCGTCTGTTCCACGCGTCCTTCGCCACCGCGGACCAGAAAGAGGGTATGGACGCCTTCGTCGAGAAGCGCCGGCCAGACTTCAAAAACAAGTGACGGGGCCGGAGCCGGCGATGATCGGGGGGGCGCCCCCGGTTAGGGTTGACGGCCCGTGGTGTCAGCATTATAAGCCAGCCTCCCTCGGCAAGAACCGCACGTTTTCAGGAAGGCCAATGGCCAATACCAAGTCGGCGAAAAAGCGCGTCCACCAAACTAAGCGGCGCACCCTCGTAAACCGTAGGCGAGTCGGCCGCATCCGCACCTTGTTGCGGAAGGTCGAAGAGGCCATCGCCAGCGGCGACCGGGAAAAAGCCACGGCCGCCTTTCGGGCCGCTGAGCCGGCACTGATGAGCGGAGTCGGCAAGGGCGTCACCCATCGCAACACGGCGGCGCGCCGTCTGTCGCGCCTGTCGGCCCGCATCAAGGCCCTCGCGGCCTAGGGAATCCGGGGTGCCGCCCAGGGGGGTGCCGCTCAAAGGTGTGCTGGACGTCACTATGCTCGCATAGGCTGTAAACGAATCAAATTTTCCTCATTGTCAAGTTGTTTATTTTTAACGTTCTCCATTCGGTCACGTTGAAAGCTCGAACACCTCCCTGTAGATTCCGAAGCGTGGCGTGCGGCGGGCCGACGGCGTGACGCCAATCTGGCAACCTAAATAAAGTTAAGAGTGTGATCGGTGTACGTTACGTAAACACTATGCCTATGTCGTATCGAAAATATATTGGTGTATATTGTTTTATACTTTTAAGTAATAGTCTTTGAAATTTTACTAGGGGAGTGTTCTCGTTCAAGGGGGTTGTCTGTCGCCGAGGGTCGGGTCTTTATGTTTTGAGAGATCGATATACCGATGATCCGGCCGGTGGTCCGAATTTCGCGAGTACAAACACCAACGGCGTCGGTACCGAGCGCCTCGAAAGGCGATTTTGGCGTCTCCAGCTAGCGTTCGATGCCGTGTCTGCCGGGGTGTTCGACTTGCCGTCGGGATTTTGCCTCTTGAGCTAAAAGTTTTTTGTTCAAGTCGCGCCGGGTCGGAAAACCAGCGTGGGGGCAATCTAGGATGACAGACGATACCGGTGACGGCCCCTTGCGCTCGCAATGGGAGCGGATCTGCGATCGTATTCGACCGGAAATCGGCGAGCCCGCTTTCCAGAGCTGGCTGAAACCGATGACCGTTCGCGAGGTCCTTGACGGCGTGGTCCGCATATCGGTTCCCACGCGTTTCATGCGGGACTGGGTGGTCGCCCATTATGCCGAACGTCTCAAGGATTTGTGGCTGGGCGAAGAGCCTGCGGTGCGTGCCGTCGACATCTTCATCCAGTCGGACTATCCAGCGCCGGCCGAAGACGTGGATGACCCGACCCCCGCCAACATCGAAACGCCGACGTCAGCCAGCTCGGCCGCCGCCGCCGCGCCCGTTTCCGTTGCATTTTCCGACTCCCAGCGGATCAGCGCGCCGCTCGATCCGCGCTGCACATTCGACCGTTTCGTCGTCGGCAAGCCCAACGAGTTTGCCTATGCGGCGGCGCGGCGCATCGCCGAGGCCGAGACGCCACCCTTCAACCCTCTTTTCCTCTATGGCGGCGTCGGGCTCGGCAAGACCCACCTCATGCACGCCATCGCCTGGAACATCCGCCGGCGCGACCCCAAGCGCACCGTCATCTATCTTACGGCCGAGAAGTTCATGTACCGGTTCGTCCGGGCGTTGCGCGAGCACAATACGGTGGATTTCAAGGAACAGTTCCGCTCGGTCACGGTTCTGATGATCGACGACGTCCAGTTCATCAGCGGCAAGGAGTCGACCCAGGAGGAATTCTTCCACACCTTCAACTCCCTGGTCGACCAGGGTCGCCAAATCGTGATCTCGGCGGATAAGTCGCCCTCCGACCTCGAGGGCATGGAAGAACGCCTGAAGTCGCGTCTCAACTGCGGGTTGGTCGCCGACATCCATGCCACCAGCTACGAACTCAGGCTAGGCATATTGCATTCCAAGGCCGAGCAGCTGGGCGTCGAGGTGGCGCGCAAGATCATGGAATTCCTTGCCCACAAGATCACCTCGAACGTTCGCGAGCTGGAAGGCGCGCTCAACCGGGTGGTCGCCCACGCCGAACTCGTGGGCCGGGAAGTTTCCCTGGAAACCACCCAGGAGATTCTGCACGACCTTTTGCGCGCCCACGACCGCCGCGTCACCATCGAAGAAATCCAGAAGCGCGTCGCCGAGCACTTCAACATCCGCATCTCCGACATGCATTCGGCGCGGCGCGCCCGCTCCGTGGCCCGGCCGCGTCAGGTCGCCATGTACCTGTCGAAGCAACTCACGGCGCGCTCCCTGCCCGAAATCGGGCGCAAGTTCGGCGGACGCGATCACACCACCGTCATGCACGCCGTACGCAAGGTCGACGAGCTGCGCGAACACGATTCGAACTTCGCGGAGGACGTGGATCTCCTGCGCCGCATGCTGGAGGGGTAACCGTCCCCCGGGGTTGGCGGGAGGCCATCGCGAGCCGCGAGGGGGGGGCCGCTCCGATGCGGAAATCGCTTCGGATTCCAAGGACTTTTGCTATAATACCGGACGCTTCGCGGCACCGGTCCTCGTTCCCTCATGCCGCCGCTCAACGGGGGCCCGGAAGGGCGGGCGTGCTGCCAGCGGTGGCACTGGATCAGGACGTATAGTCAACCATGAAATTCACCATCGAACGAGCCGTCTTGCTGAAGTCCCTGGGGCATGTGCAAAGTGTGGTGGAGCGGCGCAACACCATTCCCATACTCTCCAACGTCAAGATCGAGGTGTCGGACGGCGGCCTCAGCCTGAACGCCACCGACATGGATCTCGACATCGTCGAGACGGCGCCCGCCGAGGTTGCCGGGACAGGGGCGACGACGGCGTCGGCGCACACCCTCTACGAAATCGTGCGCAAGCTGCCCGAGGGCGCGCAGGTGGAACTGGACAGCGACGGCGACGATGGAAAGGTCGTGTTGCGCTCCGGGCGCTCGCGGTTTTCCCTGGCGGCGCTGCCGACCCAGGATTTTCCGGTGATGGCGGAGGGGGAGCTGCCGTACGCCTTCATACTTCCGGCGGCGGAGCTCCGCGGCATCATCGATCACACCCGCTTCGCGATCTCCACCGAGGAGACCCGCTATTACCTAAACGGCATCTACTTGCACGCCGCCGAAAACAACGGTGTCCAAGTGTTGCGTGCCGTGGCCACCGACGGCCACCGCTTGGCGAGCGTCGAGATTCCCTTGCCCGAGGGGGCCTCGGGCATGCCAGGCGTCATCGCCCCGCGCAAGGCGGTCGGCGAGTTGCGCAAGCTCATCGACGAGACCGAGTCGGAAATCTCGGTCGCCCTTTCCGACACCAAGATTCGCTTCGGGTTCAACGACGGCGTGCTCACGTCCAAGCTGATCGACGGCACCTTTCCCGACTACCAACGGGTGATCCCGACCGACAACGACAAGGTCATGGAGGTGGACCGCAAGCAATTCGCCGATGCGGTGGATAGGGTTTCGGCCATTTCCAGCGAGAAATCGCGGGCCGTGAAGCTGTCGCTCAGCGCCGGGGCGCTGATCTTGTCGGCGAGCAGCCCCGATGCCGGCAGCGCTACCGAGGAGCTCGAGGCTTCCTATGGCGCAGAGTCCTTGGAGATCGGCTTCAATTTCCGCTATCTGCTCGACGTCACCCAGCAGATTGAGGGCGACACCGCCCAATTCGTCATGGCCGACGCCACCTCGCCCACCATCGTGCGCGAGGTGGACGACGCCAGCGCTCTCTACGTGCTCATGCCCATGCGCGTATGAGCTCGTTTGTGTGCGGGCAAGGGGTCTCTCTGATCACAACGCAAGGTTTGGCGAAAGCGGAAGGGTCTCCGGTGTTTCCGGAGCCGGAGGGCCATGGAAAAGAGCCGCTTTGGGTGGCGCGCCTGACGCTGTCCGACTTCCGGTGTTACCGCGACCAGAGGATCGAGATCGACAGCCGTCCGGTGGTGTTGGCGGGCCCCAACGGGGCCGGCAAGACCAACGTGCTCGAGGCACTGTCCTTTCTGGTGCCCGGGCGCGGACTACGTGGCGCCGCGATCGCCGACGTTGCGCGGCGCCAACCCGGCGGCATCGTGGATACAATTGCTTCCGGCGCTTCCGCCTCTTCCGATGGCGTGGCGTGGGCGGTGGCGGCGCGCGTCATCACCGCCGCCGGTGCCGTCGAGATCGGGACCGGCCGCGAGGCCCGTGCCGACGCCGAGAGCCGCGACAAGCGTTTGGCGCGCATCGACGGCCAGCCGGCTAAGGGACCGGCGGCATTCGCCGAGGTCTTGAGCGTGGTGTGGCTGACGCCTTACATGGACCGGCTGTTCACCGAAGGGGCGTCCCATCGCCGCCGATTTCTGGACCGCCTGGTGGCCGGGTTCGATCCCGCCCACGCCGGGCGTGTCGGCGCCTACGAGCGGGCGTTACGCGAGCGCGCCCGCCTGCTGCGCCGGGCCGGTGGCGTCAAGCGCGCCGACACCGCTTGGCTGGCCGCCCTCGAAGAGACCATGGCCGCCAAGGGTGTGGCCGTGGCCGCCGCCCGACGCGACGTCGCGGCGCGGCTCAACGAGGCTTGCGCCAGCGCCGGGGGGACCTTTCCCGGCGCCTCCATCGCGGCGCGGGGCGTGGTCGAGGACTGGCTCGACGCCGGACCCGCCCTGGCCGCCGAGGATCGCCTGCGCGAGACGCTGGCGGCGTCGCGGGAGATCGACGCCGAGACCGGGGGCGCGGCGCAAGGCCCCCATCGCAGCGATCTCGCCGTCTGCCATCTTGGCAAGGGCCTCGCCGCCGGGGACTGTTCGACGGGTGAGCAGAAGGCCCTGGTGGTGGCCATCGTGCTGGCTAATGCCGAGTTGCGGGCGCGCGAGCGAGGCGCTCCGCCTTTGTTGCTCCTGGACGAGGCGACGGCGCACCTGGACGGGCGCCGCCGCGGCGAACTTTTCGAGCGCCTGGTTGCGCTAGGGGCCCAGGCTTGGCTCACCGGGACCGAGGCGGCGTTGTTCGCGCCGCTCGGTGACGACGCGCAATATTTACGGGTCGAAGACGCCACGGTGGCGCCGATGACCCAATGAAGCCCCAACCGGCGAGAGAGAGATGAACGAGAAAACCAAGAAACCCAAGAAATCCAAAAAAATAGCGAAGACCACAGAACCCACGGAAATCGCGGAAGACACAGTCGCCACGGACGACGGCGACGAGGCCTACGACGCAGAATCGATCAAGGTGCTGCGTGGGCTGGAAGCCGTGCGCAAGCGTCCCGGCATGTACATCGGTGACACCGATAACGGAACCGGCCTGCACCACATGGTCTACGAGGCGGTGGACAATGCCATCGACGAATCCCTGGCCGGCCACTGCGACAGCATCGAAGTCATCCTCAACGGAGACGGCTCGGTCACGGTCTCCGACAACGGCCGCGGCGTCCCCGTCGGGGTCCACAAGGAGGAGGGGATCTCGGCCGCCGAGGTGATCATGACCCAGCTTCACGCCGGCGGCAAATTCGACCATAGCTCGTACAAGGTTTCGGGCGGCCTGCATGGAGTCGGCATCTCCGTGGTCAACGCGCTTTCCGAGTGGCTGAACCTGCGCATATGGCGCAACGGCAACGAATACGCCATGCGCTTCGCCGATGGCGAGGCGGAAAACCCCCTCGTGGAGAAGGGTGTCGCGCCGCCGGCCGAGGACGGCCCGCGCACCGGTACCGAGATCACCTTCCTGCCTTCCGCCAAGACCTTCACCATGATGGAGTTCGACTTCGCCACCTTGGAGCACCGGATGCGCGAGCTCGCCTTCCTGAATTCCCGCGTCAAGTTGGTGCTAAGCGACGACCGCCATGTAGAGACGAAAACCGTAGAGATGCACTACGAAGGTGGTCTCGAGGCCTTCGTCGGCTACATCGATCGCTCTAAGAACGCCCTGCACGAACCACCGATCGCGGTTTCCGGCGAGCGCGACGGCATCACCGTCGGCATGTCCATGCAGTGGAACGACAGCTACCACGAAACGACTTTGTGCTTTACCAACAACATCCCGCAGCGAGACGGCGGCAGCCACCTGGCAGGGTTGCGCGGCGCCCTAACCCGCACCGTAAACGCCTATGCCGTCAAAAGCGGTCTTGCCCAAAAAACAAAGTTGGCACTGACCGGCGACGACTCACGCGAGGGCCTGACCTGCGTGCTGTCGATCAAGGTGCCCGATCCCAAGTTTTCGTCCCAGACCAAGGACAAGCTGGTGTCGTCGGAAGTGCGCCCCATTGTGGAGGGCATCGTCGGTGAGGGCATCGACCGCTGGTTCGAGGAGCACCCCGCCGACGCCCGCAAGGTCATCGGCAAGATCGTCGAGGCCGCCGTCGCCCGCGAGGCTGCCCGCAAGGCCCGCGAGTTGACCAGGCGCAAGGGGGCGCTCGACATCACCTCGCTGCCCGGCAAGCTCGCCGACTGCCAGGAGCGCGACCCAGCCTTGTCGGAGCTGTTCATCGTCGAGGGGGATTCCGCCGGCGGCTCGGCCAAGCAGGGCCGCGACCGGGCCTTCCAGGCGATCCTGCCGCTGCGCGGCAAGATCCTCAACGTGGAGCGCGCGCGCTTCGACAAGATGTTGAGCTCGGCTGAGATCGGGACCTTGATCGCGGCGCTCGGCACCGGCATCGGGCATGAGGATTTCGACATCGAAAAATGCCGCTACCACAAGATCATCATCATGACCGATGCCGACGTGGACGGCAGCCACATCCGCACGCTCCTGCTCACCTTTTTCTATCGCCAGATGTCGGCGATCATCGATCGCGGCTACCTCTACATCGCCCAGCCGCCGCTTTATCGCGCCAAGCGTGGCGCGTCCGAGGTCTACCTCAAGGACGATCCGGCGCTCGAGGACTACCTTTTCAACACCGCCATCGATGAAGGCTGCGTTTTGGAAGGTTCCGGGGGCAACCAGATGGCCGGCGACGATTTACGCGAATTGGTTGAAAAGGCGCGCGTCGTCAAGGCCCTGATCGGCCAACTTGGGCGTCACGTGCCCATGCAGGTGGTGGAGCAGGCGGCTATCCTTGGCGCCCTGAACCCGGAAATCCTCTCCGACCGGGAGCGCGCCAAGGAGGTGGCCGAATATATCGCCAAACGCCTCGACGCCCTGGAGGTGGCGATGGAGCGCGGTTGGCGGGGCGGGCCCCTCGAGGACGGTGGACTCGAGTTCACGCGTACGCTACGCGGCGTGGACATGCGCCACGTCATCGACGGGGCGCTCATGCGTTCCACCGAGGCGCGCCGGCTCGACGCCATGGCCGGCAAGCTGCAGGCGGACTTCGGGCGTCACGGCACGCTGCGCTCGAAGGAGCGCGAACTCCCCGTCACCGGGCCGGTCGGCCTCGTCGAGGCGGTCATGGATGTCGGGCGCAAGGGAGTGAGCATCCAGCGCTACAAAGGGCTCGGCGAGATGAATCCGGAGCAATTGTGGGAGACTACCCTCGACGTCGACGCGCGCACTCTCTTGCGGGTGCGGGTTAGCCACGCCGACAGCGCCGATGACGTATTCTCGACGCTGATGGGCGACGTCGTCGAGCCGCGCCGCAACTTCATCCAGGATAACGCCCTCAAGGTGGCCAACCTCGACGCCTAAGGAGGGGCGGTGGGCCGATTGCTGTCTTCACGGCCCCTACCCTATTTGATGAATGTAGGGGCGGGTCCCGGACCCGACCGTGTCGAACAGGCATTACGCCGCGTAAAACTAACCGGGGGTTGCTCTAGCAGGTTGATTCCTCGGCCCACGGCGTCAGTCGGGTGTCGTCCTGGAAGACTGGGCCATCGTTCATTCACCCTCTCTCCATGCTCCCGCCCGCACGTATTTTGTTGTCTACAACAAATCGGATACACGGATTTCCTCATCTCGTTAACCGAATCCTAACGGTAAGTCCTTGAGAATCCGTTCTCATGGCGAAAAGCAGGCAGATCAAATCCCAGCCTCCGCGCGAGGCTCCCATCTTCCACCGCCGCTCTAAATTGGGGCGCGGGGTGCGGCGCCTCGCCTATGGGGCGGCGGTGTCGGCGGTGTGGGGCGTCATCGCGTTGGGTGGCCTCGTCGCCTGGTACGCCCTCGATCTGCCCGACGTCGAGGGTGTCCTAGCCCGCGGCCGCGCCCCGACGGTGCGGCTTGTCGCCGCCGATGGTCGGGAGTTGGCCTCCGTCGGCGAACTCTACGGGGTGTCGGTGCGCCTCGGCGAGTTGCCGCCCGCGTTGCCGGCGGCCGTGCTCAGCATGGAGGACCGGCGTTTCTACAATCATTTCGGAATCGATTTAATCGGGTTGGCGCGCGCCGCCGTAGCCAATACCAGAGCCGGGCGCATCGTGCAGGGGGGCAGCACCATTACCCAGCAGGTCGCCAAGAACCTGTTCCTGACCCCCCAACGCACCCTGAAACGCAAGGTCCAGGAGCTGTTGCTGGCCTTGTGGCTGGAACACAGGTTCACCAAGGACCAGATCCTCACCGTTTACCTGAACCGGGTCTATCTCGGTGCCGGAACGTACGGGGTTGAGGCCGCGGCGCGCCGCTATTTCAGAAAATCGGCGCGCCGCGTCACCACCTACCAGGCGGCCCTGTTGGCCGGGCTCTTGAAGGCGCCGTCCCGGTACAGTCCGGCGCGCGACCCTGGATTGGCGGCACGCCGCGCCCGCGCCGTGCTCGACACCATGGTGGCGGCGGGGGCGCTGACGCCGGCCCAGGCGGCAACTGCCAAGCTTGGTAGTGGCGCCATTTCGGCGGCCCACCTCCCACGGCGCCAGGGACGCCATTTCGTCGACTGGGTGCTGGAGCAGGTGAGCGGCTATATATCCGCGGGCGACCGCGACCTGGTGGTAAAGACGACCCTGGACGGGCGCCTGCAGCGTACCGCCGAGGCCGCCGTCGGCGCCTTGCTGGAAGGAGCGGGAGCGCGGGCCGGGGCTGCAGAGGCGGCCCTCGTCGTGCTCTCTCCCGACGGCGCCGTGCGCGCCATGGTGGGCGGGCGCGATTATGCCACAAGCCAGTTTAACCGGGCCACCCAGGCGCGCCGCCAGCCCGGCTCCGCGTTCAAGCCCTTCGTCTATCTGGCCGGCCTGGAGGCCGGTTTGACGCCCGACTCTATAATCGAGGACGCGCCGGTGACGATGGCCGGCTGGAGTCCGCGGAATTTCGACAAGCGTTTTCGGGGCTCTATGACGCTGCGCCAAGCCCTGGCCCGTTCGGTCAACACGGCGGCGGTGCGGGTCGCCCGCAAAGCCGGGATCGAGCGCGTCGCGGCGACGGCGCGCCGACTCGGAATCGGCACCCGTCTGACGACGACGCCGAGCCTGGCGCTTGGCGCCGCCGAGGTCGGCCTGCTCGAACTGACCGCCGCCTACGGTCCCTTCGCCAATGGCGGCTTCGGGCTGCTTCCCTACGCCATCGAAAAAATTAGCGACGCCGCGGGGCGGGTACTCTACCGCCGCGCCGGTTCGGGCTTGGGTCGCGTCGTCGCCGCCGCCCGGGTCGCCGCCATGAACGACATGCTGTCGGTGGCGGTGTCGTCGGGCACCGGGCGCGCCGCCCGCCTGGCCCGACCTGTTGCCGGCAAGACGGGAACCTCGCAGGACTTCCGCGATGCGTGGTTCGTCGGATACAGCGCCGATCTCGTCGGCGGGGTGTGGATCGGCAACGACGACGGGCGCCCCATGCGGGGGGTCACCGGCGGCGGGCTGCCGGCCCGTTTGTGGCGCCGGGTCATGAAGGCCGCCCACCGGGGCTGGTCGGCGCGTCCCCTTCCCGGTCTCGGGACGTCCGCCGCCGCCAGCGACGATGACCAGCAAGGCTTCTGGGAGAGTGTCCTCGCCCGCTTCGCGTCCGACGCGGGTTAGCCAACGCCTTCGTGGCGTTGTCGGATCAGCAGAAAATAGCCGGCGAAGGTACACACCCCCATGGCGGCGATGGCCGTGGTCATGGGGGCCTGGGTGCCGTCGTGGAATTGGCCAACGAGCACGCCGATCAGCGCCGCCAGCCCCATCTGTACGAAACCGAGCAGTGCTGACGCGGTGCCCGCCATGGCCGGAAAGGGGCCGATGGCGCCGGCCATACAATTGGGCATGACGATGCCCACGCCCACCATGTAGAAGAACATGGGCGCCACCACGGCGGCGACGTGCAGGGAGCCGGTCCATGCCAGGAAGCCGTCCGCCACGCTTGAGGCCAGCGCCACGACGCTTCCCGTCAGCACCATGGTGTCGATGCCAAGCCTGAGCGTCAGCCGTCCGGCGGTCAGGGTGCCGGCCATGTATCCGACGACGATGGTGGCGAAAGAGAACCCGAAGAGCTGCGGCTCGAGGCCCAGCAAGTCGATGAGCACGAACGGAGAGCCCGAGATGAACGCGAACAGGCCGGCATAGACGCAGGCGTTGGTGAGCATGTAACCGACGTAGCGGCGCACCGTGAGCAGCGCCAGGTAGTTGCGGAATATCGGCCCCGGCCGTGCCGCATGGGCGTCCAGCTGATCGTTGGTCTCGCGCAGAAATGTCGCCACCAGGGCGAACATCGCCAAGCCGAAGGCGGCAAGCACCACGAACACGGCGCGCCAATCGAACCACACCACGACGTAGCCGCCGATGATGGGCGCCACAATGGGCGCCACGGCCATGGCCGCGCTCATGTAGGAGAGCATGCGCGCGGCGCGGGAGCGTCCGTACACGTCGCGTACCACGGCGCGGCCCAGCACGACGCCGGCGCAGGCACCGAGGGACTGGAAAAAACGCGCCGCAATCAGCGCCTCGATGCTCGGCGCGAAGACGCAGGCCAGGGTGGCCACCAGATAAACGGCGAGTCCGGCAAGGAGCACCGGGCGCCGTCCGAAGCGGTCGGAAAGCGGCCCCAGGACCAGTTGCGAGATGGCGAACCCGACCAGAAAAATGCTCAGGGTCAGTTGCACCGACCCGACCCCAGTGCCGAGCGAGCGCGACATGGCCGGCAACGCCGGCAGGTACATGTCGGTGGAAAGGGGTCCGAAGGCAAACAACGCCGCCAGCAGCACTGCGATGGGCAGGGAATCGGGGCGCGGCATGGATGGCTAGACGTCTGTCTGGAGCCTACTTGGCCATGCGGGAGATGGTGGCCGAGGTGGAGTAGCCGGGCTCGAGCTCGACCAGCATGACGCGCCCGCCATAGGATTCGACGTAGTCGGCTCCCACCACCTTGTCAGGCGCGTAGTCCGCCCCCTTCACCATGAGGTCGGGACGCAAGGCCTCGATGATTTCCATCGGGGTGTCCTCGGCGAAGATCACCACCATGTCGACGCTGGCCAGCGAGGCGAGGACGGCGGCGCGCGCCGCTTCCGTTTGTATGGGGCGATCGGCGCCCTTGAGGCGCGTCACCGAAGCGTCGTCGTTCAACCCCACCACTAAGCGGTCGCAGGCCTCCTTGGCCTTAGTCAGGAGGGACACGTGTCCCGGGTGCAGCAAATCGAAGCAACCGTTGGTGAAGCCGATCTTCTGGCCAACCTGGCGCCACGACTGGACACGGTCCAGCGCCGGCCGCGAGCCCATGATCTTGGCCTTGGCGATGGAAAGGTCCTGGTGGCGGAGGGCGCCGATCACGTCGTCGGCATAGGCGGCGGCTGTCCCCACCTTGGCGACGACGATGCCGGCGGCTACGTTGGCCAGCGCCGCCGCCTTCGATAGTTTGGCGCCCGCGGCGAGAGCCGCGGCCAGTGTCGCCGCCACCGTGTCGCCGGCGCCCGAGACGTCAAAAACATCCCGAGCCTCGGTCACCAGATGGAAAACTTCACCGCCGGCGGTGACCAACGTCATGCCGTCGCGGCCGCGCGTGGCAAGCACGGCGCCGGCCCCGCAGTCCGCGATCAAGCGGCGGCAGGCGGCGACGATACCGTTCTCCGAATTTGTCGGCATGCCGGCGGCGTCGCCCAGTTCGCGGCGGTTTGGCGTGATGACGCTGGCGCCCCGGTAGAGCGAGAAGTCGGCGCCCTTGGGATCAACGACGACAGCGCACCCCATCTCTTGCGCTCGCGCGATGAGCTCGGTGGCGACGCCGTCATCCAGCACCCCCTTGCCGTAGTCGGAAAGTACGAGTACCTGGCAGCGCTTGAGCGCCTTGCCGGCTGCTTCCAGCACCTGGGCGCGGATTTCGGACCGAAGAGGGGCGATAACTTCTTTGTCGGCTCGCAGCACTTGCTGGGAGCCGGCGACAAAGCGGATTTTGACCGCCGTCGGGCGCTCGTCATCGACGATGAGCTCCGGGTTTGTGATCCCCAGATCCCCAAACAACTTTCGTATCTCCTCGCCGGCATGGTCCTCGCCGATCACGGAGACGAAATTCAAGCCGGCGCCGAGGGCGAGCAGATTGCGGGCGACGTTGCCGGCCCCACCGAGCATGGCGTCCTCGCGTTCCACGCGCAGGACAGGGACCGGTGCCTCAGGAGATATGCGTTCCACGCTGCCGTAATGGAAGTGGTCCAGGATGATGTCGCCGACGCACAGCACCTCGGCGTTCCTGAGCGTCTCGACGAGCCCGATGAGATCGGCGTGCCCGCTCATACCAGCCCCAGTTCGATTTCGAGGGCACCGCACAGCATCTGGCCAAGGGTGATGTGCATCTCCTGGATGCGCGACGTGGTCGCCGACGGCACCACCAGGAGGGGGGCGGCCAGCCCTTGCATGCGGCCGCCGTCCTTGCCGCCGAAGCCGGCGGCGACCGCGCCCACTGCCTGGGCCGCCTTCAGCCCGCGGATCACATTCTCGCTCTGGCCCGAAGTGGAGATACCGATGACCACGTCCTGGCCGTAGACGATCGCCTCGACTTGGCGGGCGAACAGGTCGTCGAAGCCGAAATCGTTGCCGATGGCGGTGAGCGCTGAAGTGTCGGTGGTGAGCGCCAGGGCGGCGATCGGCGGCCGGTTCTGCTTGTAGCGCACGGTAAGCTCGGTGGCTAGGTGCTGGCAGTCGGCAGCGCTGCCGCCGTTGCCGAAGAAGACGATCTTGCCGCCGCCGCGCGCCGCCGCCGCGCACAGGCGGACGAGCTCCTTGAAAGGCCCGCCGAGGGCTTGACGCGAGGCCGCCAGGACCGCCGCGTGCTCGTCCAGTTCCGAGGCGAAAAAGGCATCCACATCCATGGTTTGATCTTTTATCACGGGGCGCGGGGGCGGGGCTTGCCGAAAATGATCGGCCGCCTTCACAGGTTGACGCGCTCCCCCGATTGCAGGGATTCGGCGAGGGCCAGGGTGGCCAGGCTGGTCTCGATGAGTTCGGCCTCGTCGATGGCCGGCGGGCCGCCGGCAGCGACGGCGTCGGCGAAGGCCTTGAGAGCGGCGCCGTGACCCTTGTCCTGGGAGCGTCCCTTTTTGGTCGTCGTGCGGCCGTCTTCGGTCACCGTGAGGCTGCGGAAGTTGTCGATGGTGACGACGGTGCCGCCGGCGAAGGCCTCGATGCGCTCCTTGCCATACGAGTCGTCGCCAAGCGCCGTGTAGGCGATGGTGGCGAGGCTGCCGTCGGCGAAGCTGAGCGCGGCGCTAAGGTCGTCGCAGGTTCCCGTCGCTCCCGTGTCTCCTGTCGCTCCTGTGGCATCCGCCTGTACCGAGGTGATCGCGGTGTCCACCAGATGGCGCGCCAGATCGACGAAGTGGCAGACCTCGCCCAACACCCGTCCGCCGCCTTCCGCTTCGTCGTTGAGCCAACTTGCCGCCGGCACGGCGCCGGCGTTGACGCGGAGGATCAAAAACTTGGGCCCGGGAAAGGCGGCCAGACGGTGGCGCAGGGTGTCGGCCATGGGCGCGAAGCGGCGGTTGAAGCCGACCTGGAAGAAGGCGGAGGAGGCATTGCGCGCCTCGATGATCCGGTTGATCTCGGCGCGGTCGAGCGCCAGCGGCTTTTCCACGAGCACTGGCTTGCCGGCCGCCAGCGCCCGCGCCGCCAGCTGGGCGTGGCTGTCGTGGCGGGTGGCGATCAGCATGGCGTTGATGTCGGGGTTGCCGAGGACCGCCTCGGCGTCGGTGTCGGCGGCCGCGAAGCCGAAGGTTTTTTTCGCGTGCTCGGCCGAGGCGCCGGTGCGAGTGACGACGGTGTGCAGGGCCACGCCCTGGAGCTTCTTCAACTCGGGCAAGAGGACGGCGCGGGCAAAGGCGCCGGCCCCGACCACCCCGAGTACGCAGGACTTCCTGGCGATGACGCCGGGTGCCGGGAACGAAGGGCGCACCACGGCGTCCGGCGCGCTGGCATAAGCGAGGACGACGCCGAGATGGGGTTCGCCTCCCCCGGTAAGCAGGGCATAGGCGTCCTTGGCCATTGCGAAATCGAAACGATGGGTGATAAGCGGCGCCACGTCGAGGCGGCTGGTGTGCAAGGGTGACATCAGGCGCAGGCATTCGGCCAGGTTCTCGGTTTCCGTCCAGCGCACGTAGCCCGGCGGGTAGGCGACGCCGCGTTCCTCATAATCGACGTCGTAGCGCCCCGGCCCGTAGGAGCGCGACACCACCAGCGACAGCTCTTTTTGCATGAACTCGCGAAACGGAAACTCGGTGCCGGTCAAGCCGACCATGGAGATGCGCGCCCGGTCGCGGGCGATGGCGGCCGCCGTCTCCAAGGGCTCGCTCGATTCGGTGGCGGCGGCGATGAGGATGCCGTCGCAGCCCTTACCCGCGGTCAAGGTGCCGACCGCCTCCTCGATGCCCGTCTCGGCCAAGTTCCAGGCGAGCTCGGCACCCAGGTGCTTGGCCAGATCGAGGCGCCCTTGATCGTAATCGAGGGCCACCGCGCGGACTCCGGAAAGGACAAGCAACCGCACCGCCAAGAGGCCGACCAGCCCGACCCCCAGCACCGCCAGCACGTCGCCCAGGCCGGCGCTCAGGTTGCGCGTCCCGTGCATGGCGATGGCGGCGAGGGTGGCAAAACAGGCCTCCTCGTCGGCGACGCCATCGGGAACCGCAGCGGCGAGATTGCGAGGCACCACGTTGAGTTCGGCATGGTTGGCGAGACCGGCGCCGGCCACGGCGACCCGTTGGCCGGCGCGGAAGGCGCCCTCCAGGCCGGCGCCCACGGCCACCACCTCGCCGGCCGCCGAGTAGCCCAGCGGCAATGGCTCGTCGAGGCGGGCGCGCACCGCGTCCCAGGTCGCCTTGAGGCCGTCGCGTCGCGCCTTGGCCATGACTTTCCTGACCAGGTCGGGGCGCGCCCGCGCCTTGGCGACGAGGCCCTTCTTGGTGAAGGCTACGACCAGGCGCTCGGTCCCCGGCGAAATCAGCGAGGCTCGCGTGCGCACCAGGAGATGCCCCGCCCTGACCTTGGGCTCGGGCACCTCGCGCAAGCTCAACTCGCCGCTGTTGGCACTCTGGATGACCTGCTTCATGGCGCTGTTCCGCTCTGATCGCGGCACTTGACAAAGCCGCCGGTTCCTGGAAAAGGCTTTATTTCTTAAGCTTTTGCACGGTATTTAGCAACCATGTGTGGCCTCAACGCTATCTTCGCCCATGGTGCCGGCGCGCCCAACGTCGAGTCGGGCGAGCTGATCGCCGTGCGCGACACCATGACGGCGCGCGGCCCCGATGCCGAGGGATCGTGGATATCGGCGGACAGCCGCGTCGGCCTCGGCCACCGGCGGCTTTCCATCATCGACCTTTCGCAGGCCGCCAACCAGCCCATGGCCTTGGCCGGCGGGCGCCTCCGCATTGCCTACAACGGCGAGATCTACAACTTCCGCGCCCTGCGCCGTCGCCTGCAGGCGGAAGGCCGGGTGTTCGAGACCGAGTCCGACACCGAGGTGCTGCTGCACCTCTACGACCGCTACGGCCCCGACATGGTGCGCCACCTGCGCGGCATGTTCGCCTTCGCCCTATGGGACGAGGTGCGCCGCGGCATGCTGCTCGGGCGCGACCCCTTCGGCATCAAGCCCCTCTATTACACCGACGACGGCAAGACGCTCCGCGTCGCCTCCCAGGTCAAGGCGCTGCTGGCCGGCGGCGGCGTTGGCGGCGCGCCCGACCCCGCCGGCCACGTCGGGTTCTTCCTGTTCGGCTACGTGCCCGAGCCCCACACCTTGTACGCCGACATCCGCGCCGTGGCGGCGGGCTCGACGTTGTGGATCGATGCCGCCGGTGGTCGCCGTATCGAGCGCTACTTCGAGCCGGCCCGCCAACTCGCCGCGACGGCGGGCGCGCCGCCGCCACTCGACCTGGGCAAGGCGCTTCGCGAGTCGGTCGAGCATCACTTGGTCGCCGATGTGCCGGTAGGCGCGTTCCTCTCCGCCGGCCTCGATTCGGCAGCTATTACGGGGTTGGCGTCGGAATCACGGAACGGCGATCTCGATACCATGACCCTCGGCTTCGAAGAATTCCGAGGGACGTCCCGCGACGAGGTGCCGCTCGCCGAGGCGGTGGCCGCCACCTATGGCACGCGCCACCACACCCGATGGGTGACGGGGGCCGACTTTCACGGCGACCTGGGGGCCCTTCTGGCGGCCATGGACCAGCCCTCGATCGACGGGGTAAACACTTATTTCGTCGCCAAGGAGGCAGCGGCGATGGGGCTCAAGGTGGCCTTGTCGGGCCTCGGCGGGGACGAGTTCTTCGGCGGTTACGACACCTTCCGCCAGGTTCCCGCCCTGGTTGGTCACCTCGGCTGGGTGCCGGGGGGCGCCGCGCTGGGCCGGGGCTTGAGGGTGGTGGCGGCGCCGCTGCTCGGGCACCTGGCGCGGCACATCTCGCCCAAGGCGGCGGGGCTCCTGGAGTACGGCACCACCTATGGCGACGCCTATTTGCTGCGCCGCGGGCTGTTCATGCCCTGGGAACTGGGCTCGGTGCTCGACGCCGATCTGCTGCGCGCCGGCTGGCGGGAACTTGCCCCGCGCCTGGCACTGGCAACCTGCGCCGCGGGAATCGCCCAGCCGCGCGCCAAGGTCGCCGCCCTGGAAATGACCTGGTACATGGGAAACCAGCTCCTGCGCGATGCCGACTGGGCGGGCATGGCGCATTCTCTGGAGATACGCGTTCCCCTGGTCGACGCTGAGTTTTTCGCCCAGGTGGCGCCGCATGTGGGCGGCGCCGGCGCCCCCACCAAACAGGCCATGGCGGAGGTCCTGGCAGAGCCCCTGCCTGGGGCCGTGCTGGGGCGCCCCAAGAGCGGCTTCTTCGTGCCCGTGCGCGAATGGCTGGAAGGCGGAGAGGCCGGCGCCAGCGAGCGCGGCCTGCGCGGCTGGGGTAGGCGGGTCTATGAGGCGGCGTGGGGGGCGGCGGCTTGAGGCGGTGGCTGGCCGTGCCGCCTCCCGGCACCTCCGTAGGCACCTGTCGGTGCTGACCCCTCCCCTCCCCATACCATGAAGGCGCGCTTCGGCTGGCGGATGACGGAAGTCAATGCAAGGCACGGTGAGTACTGGCAAACGTGTGAGGCAGCGCCACCGACGGCGGCGCGATTTAGAATTCAAGGAGGAAAAACCATGGCGGCCCTTTTACTTCAGGAACAGGCTTGGCCGGACGTCGAGGCCTACCTCGGTAAGGACGACCGGATCATCATCCCGGTGGGGAGCACCGAACAGCACGGCCGCTTCGCTCCCCTCGGCAACGACACCTACGTGGCCTTGACCCTGGCCGAGGATGCCAGCGAACGCTCCGGCGTCCTAGTCACCCCGCCCATGTGGTTAGGCTGGAGCCCGCACCACATGGCGCGGCCCGGGACCATCACCATCCGCGCGGAAGTCATGATCGAGGTTTTTTCGGACGCCGTGGAATCGCTGGCCGAGCACGGCTTCAGGAAATTCGCCGCCGTCAACGGCCACCGCCTGACCAACATCCCGTGGCTGCAGATCGCCGCCGAGCGGGTGCAGCGCAAGTTCAGCGTCAAGGTGGTCATCTTCGACCCCATCTACATGTGCAAGGAAATGGCCGCCGATATGGGTTTCGCCGCCATCGGCCACGCCGACGACTGCGAGACCTCGCACATGCTTTACCGCTACCCGCAGCTCATGAAGATGGAGAACGCCAAGGACAACCCCTACGAACCGAAATCTCTCTACCACATGGACCCCAGGGAACCAGAGGACACGCTTTGCTACGTGCCGATAACGGCGCAGGGCCTGAAGCAGGTCTTCGACGACACCGGCGACGCGATCTTCGGCAATCCCACCGCCGCCACCGCGGAGAAGGGTAAGATTTACCACGACCACTTGGTTCAAAGGCTGCTCCAGGTCCTCGATATGCTCAAGGACTGATCAGCCTAGACGATTTCTTTGAAGTACTCGATGGTCTTCTTGAGTCCGTCGTTGAGCGTCACCGTCGGCTCCCAGCCCAGCTTGGCGCGCGCCAGGGCGATGTCGGGGCAGCGCTGGGTGGGGTCGTCGGTGGGCAATGGGCGGTTTTCGAGCCTGGCCTTCGATCCGGTGAGCGCCATCACCTTCTCGGCCAACTCGGCGATGGTGAACTCGGCGGGATTGCCCAGGTTGACGGGGCCGGTCAGTTTGTCATCGGCGTCCATCAGGCGCACCAGGCCGTCGATCAGGTCGTCGACGTAGCAGAACGCCCGCGTCTGACTGCCGTCGCCGTAGATAGTGATGGCCTCGCCCTTCAGGGCCTGGACGATGAAGTTGGAGACCACCCGCCCGTCGTCGGGCAGCATGCGCGGCCCATAGGTGTTGAAGATGCGCGCCACCCGGATGTTGACCCGGTTCTGGCGGTGATAGTCGAAGAAAAGGGTCTCGGCGCAGCGCTTGCCCTCGTCGTAGCAGGCGCGCGGGCCGATGGAGTTGACGCGGCCGCGGTAGTCCTCGGGCTGGGGATGCACCTCGGGGTCGCCGTACACCTCGCTGGTCGAGGCCTGCAGGATCTTGGCGCCGGTGCGCTTGGCCAGACCCAGCATGTTGATGGTGCCATGGACGCAGGTCTTGGTCGTCTGCACCGGGTCGAACTGGTAATGCACGGGGGACGCCGGGCACGCCAGGTTGTAGATCTCATCGACCTCCACATAGAGGGGGAAGGTGATGTCGTGGCGCAGGATCTCGAACCGTTGGCGGTCCAGGAGGCGGCCGACGTTCTCCTTGGAGCTGGTGAAGTAGTTGTCAACGCACAGCACCTCATGGCCGTCGTCGAATAAACGCTCGCAGAGATGGGAGCCGAGGAAGCCGGCCCCGCCCGTGACCAGCACCCGTTTTGGTGACGCCATGACTGCGTGCCCCGCCTGAAAAATCCTCGCCGAGTACTACCACCGAACACGAGGCGCGACAAAGGGTTATGGGAAACGGGCGGCGGACGCCCCGGTGTCTTTACATCAGGTGTGGATGAAACGGCGCGTCGCTCCCTCGAGCACCAGGCAGGTGAGGCGGCCCGAATAATAAGCGCCGGTATCGATGCCGATGCGGTTGGGCGCCGTGTCGACTTCGGGCGAGATGGTGTGGCCATGCACCACGACCTTGCCGAAATCGGCGCTGGAGTCGAGAAACTTGTGGCGAATCCACAAAAGGTCCTGGTCCTTCTGTCGGTCCAGGGGAACGCCGGGCCTGAGGCCGGCGTGGACGAAGAGGTAGTCTCCCTCGACGTGCCAGCGCGCCAGGCTTTGGAAGAAGTCTAGATGCCTGGGCGGCAGGGCTTGGCGCAGACGCCGCCGCGCCTCGGCTAGGAAATCGCCGGACAAGCCAAGGTCGAGGAACTCAACACCATAGCTGCGCAGCGTATCCAGCCCACCGTTACTCAACCAAGCTTCGACCAAGGAGCCGTCTTCCCAGAAACGGAGCAGGAACTCCTCGTGGTTTCCCTTCAGATGGGCGGCCTCGAATCCCTGCAATGGCGTATTGAGTAGGAGATCGATCACCCCGCAGGAGCCGGGTCCGCGGTCTATGTAGTCGCCCAGGTAAACGACCACCTTGGCCAATTCGTCGCCGTCCGCGCCATTGGTGGCTTGCGCCGCGTCCTCGCCAATGCGCCGGTGCAGACGCCGCACCAAGTCGTCGCGGCCGTGGATGTCGCCTATGGCGTAAACGCGGCGGTCTTCGGGCACGCGCGGCGGAGCGGACTGATCGTCGTTCTGTTGTCTCGATATCATTTGAGGGAATAAGATGGCGTCGCCTGACGGCGGGGGCAACCCGGCGGTTGTCGGCGGGCTCGCCGCCCGAAGTGTAAAAGTCTATTAATGTTTCTTTTTTTGATTTTCCGGAATCAGGCTGAAGTTAAGGAAGGTTCAACGCGGCGATGGCCGAAATAGACTCAGCCCTTCAGATACCCAACCAAGAAGCGCCCAGCGAGGTGAGCCTGCTGGTCGGGCACCTGCGCCGCATCGAAGACGACCGAGCCGGCAACTACGCCATCCATGTTCACATGTCCGAGCTTCGTCCCCACTATCGCCAGCCCCATTATCTAAGGGTCGCTTCACGGGCGTTCGACGCGTTGGTCATTAATTTCGACGTGACCCTCTATAGCCTGACCAACACCGACATGGTGTTGATCTGCCATGAGGCGCCCGTCGAGGAGATCGACCCGCCGCTTTACAAGTTGCGGGCGCTGTTCAGCGAGGACCCCCTCACCTTCGGCGAGGAGGGCTCTCTCGACGACCGCTTCACCACTTGGTACGACCTCGCGCAGCCTGCCGACTTCTCGACCTTCCTCTCCGTCGTCGAGGAGATGGAAACAGAGTCCCGGGACCACACGCGCAAGGAGGGAGAGGGACGTCAGCAGGCGATGGCGGGGGCTCCCCTGGACCCCGCCAATCTGACCGCCATCAATGCGCGGCTTCAGGGCATCCGCATCGCCGACCTCATTCGCCAGCAGGCGGCGGTGGTGATACGCCCCGATGCCAAGGGAGCCGTCCTGTTCCGCGAGAATTACGTGGCCATGGACGAGTTGCAGAAACGCATCGCGCCGAGCGTCAATCTTTTGGCCAATCCGTGGCTCTTCCAATACCTGAGCGAGACCCTGGACCGCCGCGTGCTTTCGGTGATCGCCCAGCGCGATATGAACGGGATGAAGGAGGCCATCAGCCTCAACCTCAACATCACCACAATTCTCTCGCCGGGATTTCAGAATTTCCACGAAAAGGCGCGGGAAGTTTCTGAAAAAATCATCATCGAGACGCAGACCATCGACATATTCTCGGACATGGGCGGGTTTGCCTATGCCCGCGACTGGCTGCGCGATAACGGCTACCGCGTCCTCATCGACGGTCTCAATCCCCTGTCGCTGCAGTTCTTCGACCCCGGTCTCCTGGGCGGTGACTTTGTGAAGATATCGTGGAACAGGGAGTCCATCCACGGCGAGCACGGCGAGCGGATCGACGAACTGCGCGAAGTCGTGAAGAACGCCGACGAGACCAGGGTCGTTCTGGCGCGCGTCGATTCGGAGGAAGCGGTGAACTGGGGCCTATCCCTCGGCATCCAGCGCTTTCAAGGCCACTATGTGGACAAAATCGTCGACGCCATGATCGTCAAGGGAATCATCTGATGGCGATAAGCCCGGAACAACGGAAAGGCCAGCCCAGCGAGGAAAACCTGCTCATGGACTACGTGCGCCGTCTTGAGCAGCACAAGGGCGGGCGCAAGGCGGTCCAAATTCATCTCTCGGCGCTGCGCCCCTTCAACCGGCGGGAACACCACATCCGCGTCGCTGCCGCCACCTTCGAGAAACTGGTTACAGCCCTGCACGGACAACTCTTCGTCTTCAAAAATTCCGACATCTTCTTCGTCTACAAGCGCGAGGTCGAACACGACGTGGAAACCGAAGTGCAGCGCGTGCGCTATCTGTTCAGCGACGATCCCCTAATTTTGGGGGAATCCAGGGAAAACCCGGCATCGTTCTGCACTTGGTACGACGTGGAAACCCAATTTGAGGACCTGCTGCGCTTGGTTCAGGGCATGGTCGAGGAGGAAAAGCGCCGCGAGGCCGAGGTGCGGGCGCAAATGGACACGCGGGCCCAGCTCAAGGCCAAGCAGCAGCGCGGCGAGCCTCTGACGCCCGAGGTGTTGGCCCGCGTCGAGACGGCGCTGGCGCGCGCCGATCTCTCAAACCTAGTGCGCCGCCAATTCGTCTGTGGGATCAGCGACAAAGGGGCGCCGAAACCCATGTTCAGCGAACTGTTCATGTCGATCAAGGATCTTAGGGAGACGCTGTTTCCCGGCGCCAACCTGGTGTCCAACCGCTGGCTTTTCCAGCACCTCACCCAGACCCTCGACCGCCGCATGCTGGCGATGCTCGGCAAGACCGACAACATCACCATTTCCGGCGACATCAGCTTCAACCTCAACGTCTCGACACTGTTGTCTCCGGAGTTCCTCAATTTCGACGACAATCTGACCGCGGCGCGGCGCGGCGCCATGGTGGTCGAGTTGCAGAAGCTGGATATCTTCGCCGATCTTGGCGCCTACCTGTTCGCCCGCGAATTCGTCCAGGAGCGCGGGTACCGCATTTGCATCGACGGTCTGACCTACGAGACCATGTCCCTGATCGACCGCGAGCGCCTGGGCGCCGATCTGGTGAAGCTCGTTTGGCATTCGGACATGGTGGACAGGGGCGAGGACATGCAACAGAAAATCCGCTCCATGGTCAAACGCTCCGGGGATTCGCGCCTTGTGCTGTGCCGTTGCGACGATCGCGAGGCGGTTGATTTCGGGCGCACCGTCGGCATCACCATGTTCCAGGGACGCCAAGTCGAAAACCTCATCGCCGAGGAAAGCCGCAAGCGCGAGCTCAGGCGATTGAAGCAACGCATTCAGCGAAGCTGACGGCCCGCCCCCGCGCCCCGACCGAATGTTCATGCGCCAGTCCCCGGACCCCGTAGCCGTCGTCGAGGATCTTACCAAGAGGTTCGGAGAAGTGTGTGCCGTCGAGTCCATCTCCTTCACGGTGGCCAAGGGCTCGACGATGGCGCTTCTGGGGGGCAACGGGGCCGGCAAGACGACCACCCTGTCGATGCTGTTGGGGCTGCTTCTGCCGACCAGCGGAAGCGTCACCGTGTTCGGCGAGGACATGGTGCGCCATCGCCATCGGGTGCTGCCCCGCATGAATTTCTCGTCGCCCTATGTCGATGTTCCGAGGCGCTTGACCGTGCTCGAGAATCTCACCGTCTACGGGCACCTCTATGGGCTGGACGGGGTCGCGGCGCGCATCCGCGACCTCGCCCGCGACCTGGAGATGGAGCCTCTGCTCAAGCGGCCCACCGGGAACCTGTCGTCCGGCCAGAAGACGCGGGTGATGTTGGCCAAGGCCCTGCTCAACGAGCCCGACCTGCTGCTTCTCGACGAGCCGACGGCCTCGCTCGACCCCGATACCGCCGATTGGATGCGCTCCTATCTCGAGGTCTACCGCGCGCGGACCGGTGCCACCATCGTGCTGGCTTCCCACAACATGGCCGAGGTGGAGCGCCTGTGCGACACCGTGGTGATGTTGCGCGAGGGACGCATCGTCGACCGCGGCGCGCCGGCCGATCTCGTCGCCCGCTACGGTCGGCGCACCCTCGAGGAGGTGTTCCTCGATATCGCGCGGAGGCGCGGCGCCGGCCAGCCCGGCGACCCAGGCTACTCGGGCGAAACCGGCGCGCCCGGCGATTTTGTGGGCCGGTGATGGCGCGCCGCGGAATGCACGACCCGGCGGCGATGTTCTCGTGGCGCCGCGTGGGGGCCATGATCCTCCGCCACCTCTACGTCCTGCGTGGTTCATGGCCGCGCCTCCTCGAACTCATGTATTGGCCGCTCGTGCAGCTCTTCCTGTGGGGCTTCATCACGCTCTTCTTCCGCCAACACAGCTCGTGGGTGGCCGAGGCGGCGGGCGTGCTGATCAGCGCCGTGCTGCTGTGG
>PVBE012564823.1_pt1 | contig 87430 bp, 78 predicted proteins | sample 1631181 | NCBI WGS metagenome assembly PVBE01 (sample SAMN08397723, study PRJNA350692) | Marine metagenome, whole genome shotgun sequencing project. | isolation source: water | place: Pacific Ocean | collected 2012-04 | reverse complement strand
TTCGAGTGCCTGGCGAACGTGCAGAACCTCGAATCGTGGATGAACGGGGTGTCGGAGCCGCGCATGACGTCGGCCGGAGCAGCCGGGTTAGGCGCTACGTTTACGAGCGTCTACACGTACGTCGGCAAGTCTCATCGCGTCACGTACGAGTTCGTCGAATTCGAGCCGCCAACGCGACTGCTTTGGCGCTCGACGTCCGGCCCGTTCCCGTACGAATCCGCGATGACGCTCGAGCCTGACGAAGACGGCGCGCGCGTCACCAACTCCGTCGACGCGGGCCCGACCGGTCTCGTGTCAGCCATCTGGTTTGCTGTGTTCGGCCCGGTGCTGCGCCCGATGATGCGCCGTCAGCTTAGACGCGAGCTGACGACGTTGAAGGCGTTGCTGGAAGATGAATCGCAGCCTGAGGCATGAGCGTCAGTTGTGGGTTTCGTCAGCGTAAATCCGCCACTCGACAATCAAGCCTTCGCGGACTTCCGCGGTCCACACCAACGTCTCGTTGGCTTCGATCGACGGAGGCACGTGCGAGCCGGTTGTCCCGCCGATTACCGCGACACTGTCTCCGCTTTGCAAGATCGTGCGGGCGTGAATTCGATAGTCTGGAACTCCGACAGATATCCAGCCATGAAGTTCTTGTCGCCGCGATGAACTCGACCCGGCGCATCGATGAACATGATGGTGTCCGAGAGCAAAGATGCGATGCCTTGAAGGTCACCGTCGTTCACATGGGCGATGAAAGCTCTCATGATCTCTGTCGGCGATGTAGCGGCCATGTTCAAACCCCGATCTCGCTACCAGCCGACCGCCGCGCCGTCCGCGCGAGGCTCGCTGGCGCCGGTGAGTACGCCTGAATCGGGATCGCGACGGATGACCTGCCCGCTGCCGAAGAAACCCTGATGCGGCGGCCTGACCCTGGCCGGGTGCCCTTTGGCTCTCAGGCCGTCAACGAGATCCGACGCAACAGCGTCTTCGAGGTAGACGCCGTCGCCGACGCGTACGCTGAATCGGTACGCGTCGAGTGCGGCTTGCGGGCTGAGTCCGTGGTCGATCATGTTGACCAGCACCTGTAGGTGGCCCTGCGCTTGCTGCATGGCGCCCATGACGCCGTATGAGATCGCGAACTCGTCGTCGTGCGTCACCATTCCTGGGATCAGCGTGTGGAACGGTCGCTTGTTCGGCGCCAACACATTGACGTGGCTCGGGTCAAGCGAGAACCCGGCGCCCCGGTTATGGAGCGCGACGCCAGTGCCTGGAACCACAAAGCCAGCGCCAAACCCCATGAACAAGCTGTTGATGAACGAGCACGCGTTGCCGTCGCCGTCGACGGCGCTCAGGTACACGGTGTCCGGATGCACCGGAACGAGCCCGGGACCGACCTCGGCGATCGCCTTGTCGGCGCGAATCTCTGCGCGACGGGAGTCGGCGTACTCTTTCGACAGCAGTTCCGAGACGGCCGCGGTCATGTGATCGGGGTCGGCAATGTGCTGGAGGCCGTCGGCGAAAGCCAGTCGGATGCACTCGATCAGATGGTGGTACGCGTCCAAGCTCTGGGAGCCCATCGCGCCGAGGTCGAATCCCTCGGCCAAATTCAGCGCCATGAGGGTGTTGACTCCCTGGCTCGGCGGCGGGCACTGCCAGACGGTGTGCCCGCGATAGGTCGTGCTGATCGGCTCGACCCAATCCGCCGTGTGAGCCGCGAAATCCTCTCGCGTCAACCAACCGCCCTGGCTCTGCACGAAGTCGGCGATCCGTCCCGCGATGTCGCCGCGATAGAACGCCTCCGCGCCGCCCTCGGCGACCGCCCGGAACGTGTTGGCGAGTTCGGGCATCCGCATGATCTCCCCGGTCCTCGGGGCTCGGCTGTCGATTAGGAGCTCGCCACCGGCCGGTCCGACGCCGAGCCTGAGACCGCTTGTCTCCCACGCTCCGCTGATGACCTCCGAGACCGGAAAACCGCCTTCGGCGTACTCGATCGCCGGGTCTAGAACGTCGGCCAGCGACATCCGCCCGTGAGCCTCGAGGATCGCCTCCCAACCGCTGGGCGCGCCCGGAACGTTCACGGTGTACGGGCTCTGATTCGGAATCTCCGTCAATCCTTGCGATATCAGGTTGTCCGCCGACGCATTGGCCGACGATCTGCCGCTGGCGTTGAGCGCACGCACGCGCTTTTCGGCGTTCATCCACACCAGCGCGAAAACATCGCCGCCGATCCCCGTGGACATCGGTTCGACGACATTGAGCGTCGCCGCGGTGGCAACCGCCGCGTCAACCGCGTTGCCGCCCTCCATCAAGATGCGCAGTCCCGCCATGGCGGCGAGCGGCTGCGTAGTCGCGACCATCCCGTTTCGCGCCGTGATGTTAGAGCGCCTGGAGTTGAATTTCATGCGATATGTCCTTCTGATAGCGCGGCGACCGCTCTGCGGTCCGTAGGGGAGGGTTTCAAACCCTCCCGTTGCATTGCTGTGCGATACTTATCGAACAATTTGAAAGGCATCGCCTGTAGATCGGTGTCTATACGATCATTGTCGGGCGATTACACGGCAATTTTCGAACGAAAAACGCAGGAAGATTCGCGGCGGACCGATAGTTTCTCCGTTCGTGGTGAGCCTGTCGAACCACCTCGATGCTCCAAGATACTGGCAGCCTGGATTGACGAACTCTAACTTCGGGTCGCTATGTTGTGCCTGCCCGCCTTGCCCCTATGACCGACGCCAGCGCCTTGTCGACGTCCACAACTCGCGGCCCGTTGGTCGATACGCGGACGGTGACGTCGTGGTCGCCGATAAGGCTTAGCGAACGCTCGCCGTCAAGGGCGATGGTTCCGGGGCGCAGGGTGATTTCTCGCTCTTGGTCCGGTCCGAGAATCTCCCAGCTTTCGATGTCCACCTCGCGAACCATCCCGGGCGCGATCGGGGCGACCACCGATTCAGATTTCTTTCCGAACGTGATTCGCAAGCCTTTAGGATCGCCCAGTGAGATCGGGTGAAGCTGAGCGCCAATCGCCGATATCCCGATGTTCGCTGGGTCAGCCCGGCAGAGAAACACCTCGTGGAGGGTGTCGATGTCCCAGATGGCCCTCGCGCCGACGAACCTCTCCGTCGAGACGGCCAGGTCGACCAACGCGATGTCTCGGAGCTCGCCGTCGACTAGCAGTTCGAGCCGTGAACTTCGCGTCGTAGTCGATTCCGGATCGACCATCCCGTTCGCAACTTGGCCCGCTGCGATGCCCGCAACGGTGCCTTCGATCATTGATGGGAACACGTTGTTGGTCCCGGTCGAGATGGGCATGATCGGAACGTCGCCGCAGCCTTTGGCGACCACGCGGTTGGTGCCGTCGCCGCCGAGGGTGATCAGGCAACCGACCCCGGCCTCGCGCATCGCAGTCGCGGCTTTTGTCGAGTCCTCTTCGGCATGGAAGACGGACATTTCGATGAACTCGACGTCGAGGCCGAAGTTCTCGCCGTCCAACGCGCCACGACCAAGTTGGCCCGAGTCTGGCATGAACACCACCTTGTCGACGCCGACGGCATCGAGTCCGGCCAGCACGCGTTTGAGGATGTTGACCTTTTCGTGGTTGGGGACGAATCTACCCTGCGCTACCAGACGGCGGATGTCCTTGCCCGCCGCGGGGTTCGCAATAATGCCTACCGAGCCCAAACTTTAGGACTCCCCGAGCTTCGGCTCGAGCCAACTCGTCGATTCCAGATTGGCTTTCAGCGTCCGCATGAACTCGGCGACAGGCACGCCGTCAAGGGCGCGATGGTCGAACGTGACGCTGGCGTGCATCATCGATCGGATCGCGATCTCGTCGTCGTGCACCGCGGCCTTCTTCGTCACGCGGCCCAACCCGAGTATCGCAACCTGGGGCGGGTCGATGATCGGTGTGAAGGCATCGATGTCGTATGACGACAGCGACGTGATCGTGAATCCGGCGCCGCTCATGTCGTCGATCGTGATCGTATTCTTGCGCATGCGGTCAGCCAAGTCGCGCATCCCTCTGGCCGCGTCGAGGAGGCTGAGCGAAGCCGCGTCCTTGAGCACCGGCACCATCAGGCCGTCCGGCGCCGCCATCGCAAGCCCGAGATTTACGTCTTTGAGCAAATGCACGTTTTCGCCGACCAGGTGGGCGTTGAGTCGCGGGTGCTTCTGCAGCGCGTCGGCGACAGCGACGATCACAATGTCCAGGTCCAGCGGCCGAAGTCGATGCGCTCTCCACTCCGACAGCAGCGAGTCTCGCAACGCGACGAGTTCGGTGACGTCGATCTCGGTGGTGAGCGTCACCTGCGCCATCGTGTGGACGCTCATCGCCATCCGTTCGGAGATCGTCTTCCTGAGCCCGGTCAGCGGAACCGTTTCGGCCACGAGATCCATATTGATGGCGGCTGCAGGGCTGTCGGCGAGCTCGCGTTCGACGTCCTCGACGAGGATGCGACCGCCCGGTCCCGTGCCTTCTATGTCATCGATGTCGATGTTGTTCTGTCGAGCCAACAGCCGCGCCGCGGGCACGACCTGGACCCGGCCAGCGGGTTTGTCGCGTTGAGCGATCGCCGCGCGGATGTCGTCCTCGGTGACACGGCCGTTGGGACCGGTTCCGGAGATGTCGTCGAGCGGCAGGTCGTTCTGTTGTGCAAGACGCCGCGCAACCGGGGTCACCTGCCTTCGGGCGCCCGCGGCGGCGGGAGCGCTGGATCGCGGTCGGGGAGTGCGGGCTCGTCGTCGTGAGACGACTTCGGGTCGAGGCGGGTTCTCGCCTGGCGCGCCGATGACGACGACAACCGTGCCGACCTTCACCGTCGAGCCTTCGGTCTCCATGATGTGCGCGATGACGCCGGAGGTCGGCGACTCGAGTTCCGAGTTGATCTTGGAAGTCTCGACCTCGACGAGCGGTTGCCCTTTGCCGATCTCGTCGCCTTCCGCGACGAGCCACTTGACGAGGGTCCCTTCTTCCATGTTCATGCCCCACTGCGGGAGCATCACGTTGTCGGCCATTGGTCCATCCTCGGCTGAACGGGTATCAGGATAGGGGCGTTACTCCATCGTCGCGTGGACGGCCTCGATGATCTTGTCTTCGTTCGGGAACACCAGCGGCTCGAGGGCAGGGCTGAACGGGAAATGGCAGTCCAGGCTGGTCACTCGCTCAATCGGCGCCTGGAGGGACCAGAAGCCCTCCTGCGAAACCATCGCAGAGATCTCCGATGCGACGCTGCAGCTCTTGTGAGCCGGATCGACGACGACCAGCCTCCCGGTCTTTTCGACCGATTTGAGGATCGTCTCGTGGTCCAGCGGTACGATCGTGCGAGGATCGATAACTTCCGCGGATATGCCGTCTTCATCGAGGGTCTCGGCGGCTTCAAGCGCCCGGCGGAGCATTCCCGCGATGGCGACGATCGTGACATCGCTGCCTTCGCGTTTCACGTCGGCGACGCCGAATGGAATCGCCACGTCGTCGTCGGGAACCTCGCCGCGCCATCCGGAGAGGTTGTTGTCCTCGAAAAACATCACCGGGTTGTTGTCGCGAATAGCCGTCTTGAGCAGACCCTTTGCGTCAGCCGGCGTGGTCGGGATGACGATCTTCAGGCCTGGCACGTTAACGAACATCGGGTAGGGCCGGTCCGCGTGGTGCGCGGCAGGGTTGTTGCCGTATATCATGCCGCATCGGTAGACGATTGGCAGATCGACCTGTCCCCCGAACATGAAGCGCATCTTCGCGGCCTGGCTGATGAGCTGGTCCATGGCGACGTACAGGAAGCTCGCCAGCGATTGAACGATAGGCCGCATGCCGACCGCCGCCGCGCCGACCGCCGCGCCCATGAACCCGAGCTCGGACAACGGCGTGTCGACGACGCGATCTCCGAACTCCTGCGATAAACCGCCCGTGACGCCGTAAATGCCGCCTCGGATGCTCTCACCCATGAGGAAGACGCTTTCGTCGGCGCGCATCTCTTCTTTCAATGCCTGGTTCAATGCATCCGCGTATGTGATTTCAGCCATTGTGTTGGTCTCCTGGAGCGCCCTCGAGCGCAACCATTGTTCTCAATCCGATGGGGTTGTCGACTGCCGAGTTACGTGGTGACGGGATCGGCAAATAGGTCGGTGAGCAGATCCTCCGGCTCCGGATACGGGCTCTGGCGCGCGAACTCGAGCGCGTCCTCGATGGCGGCGGTAACCTCTGCTTGAACGGCATCGACCTCCGCCTGCGACGCCACGCCTTGCTCAACGAGCCACGAAGAGTGGATCTTGATCGGGTCGCGCTGACGCCATCGCTCGACCTCAGCCTCGTCGCGATACGACTCTCGAAGAATCCGAACCAGACCCTCGGAGTGGTCCTGGTATCGGTACGTGCGGGCTTCCAGCAGCGTCGGGCCTTGTCCGGACCTGGCGCGCTGAACGGCCTGCGCCGCCGCCTCGTACACCGCCAAAACGTCCTGTCCATCCACAAGCACGCCGGGCATGTTGTAAGCGACCGCGCGGTCGGAGATGTTCTCGACGGCAACGGTGTCGTGGAAATGCGTCGTCACCGCGTACTGGTTGTTCTCGCACAAAAAGATGATCGGGAGTTTCCAGATCGAGGCCATGTTCATCGCTTCGTGACAAGCCCCCTGGTTGCTTGCGCCGTCGCCGAAGAAGGAGACCACGACGCGGTCGTTGCCCTGCATCTTGCTGGCCATCGCCGCGCCCACGCCGACCGGCAGTCCCGACGCCAGGATGCCCGACTCACCGAGGATGCCGATGCTGAAGTCGGCCAGGTGCATCGAGCCGCCCTTGCCCTTGCAGTATCCGGTTGCCTTGCCGAGGATCTCAGCCATCGCCTTCCGGACGTCGCCGCCCTTGGCGATTGGATGCCCGTGGGAGCGGTGGTTGCCGGTGATGTAGTCGTCGTCTCGCAACGCGGCGCATGCTCCGACGGCCACGGCCTCCTCGCCGATGTACGCGTGCGCCATGCCGACGAGTTCAGCCGCCTGCACGAGGTCGACGACCGTCTCATCGAACCGGCGGATCAACATCATCCGCCGCAGCATCCGCATATACTTCTTTCGATCGTCGTTCATCTCGGCCTCCACACGCTGGTATGCGATCAAATCGCGCCCGCCGCCTCGATCCGCGACGAATAATCGGGCAAGGTCAGCAGGCGAGGGCTATTATATAGCATCGGACGCTGGCTTTGGGCGGGGGGAGCGTTTGCAGTGAACCTGGCAAAACACAGGGCGGACTGAGACGCAGCGTTCTGGGCGACGTCAGCGTTTTCACCGAACTAGGAACCCGAGCGAACAGCGAGACACGCCCGTCGCGATCAGAAACCTGCTCGGCATCGCGGTGGGGCGAGCGAGCCTTCATCAAAAATCACGCGATCCCGGCGGGCAGCGACCCTGATCGGTTCGCTTGCCGACGATGCGCGCCATCAGGGCATCGTCCGCCAGCACCGCCTCCAGCCGTTCGCGACCGGCGTCAGATTCGTACCGAGGCCCAGGCGACGTCTTGGGTGGGCCATCGTTGTTCAAGTGCACCGATGAGTTCGACGATATGTGGAACAAGATCATCGGCGCAACCCATGAAGCGGGCGATGGTTCGCACGGAATGTACCAGACCACAAGTCCTCATCGACGACCAGCTTATTGTGTTCTTTGACCTTCTCCATCCTCGCGCGTAGACCTTCAGCCGTGTTCACAGCCGTGGGCGGCGGCAATGGGACGGAGGTCGAGGCCAAAGCTCGGAACGGTTTATCGGAGGCACAACCAACTAGCAGACTCGCGGCCGCTTGGATTGCCAGCAAAGCGACGATGGCGATATGAAACTTGTTTCGATGAGAGTTCCGCAAATTGAACGAGCCCCCTTGATATCCGTCGCCACCAGCGCTGACGACTCAAGGATGAGCATTCTGCAGCGCGGCTTGCGGGAATCACTGCGTTTACCAAGTCCACGCGAGCGTACGTGACTCGAAGGCGATGTGCAACGCATTTCTGCCGAAGTTTCACGCAATCCGACAACAATCGCGTCCATCCGCCCGCCGCTACCCCTCGTTCGCGTTCTCGAGGATGCGGATGCGGCGGACGTTGCCGGCGCGGTCGAGCTCCATGGCGATGAGGTCCATGCGCCAGTCGGCCCAGCGGCGATCGGAGGTTTGGAGGTACTCCTCAGCGGCGGCGATGAGCTTGCGGCTTTTGGCGGGGGTGTTCGATTCTTCGGGGGAGACGTTAGCGGCGCGGCGTCGGGCGCGGACCTCGCAAAACACGAGCGTGCCGTCCTGCTCGGCGATGATGTCGATCTCGCCTCGGCGGGTGCGGTAGTTGGTGTCGAGCACCGTGTAGCCGAGGGTTCGCAGGTGTCCCGCGGCGACGGCTTCGGCGTGACTGCCGATGGTCGGAGAGCGCTGCGGGGTGGGGGCGAGCGAGTCGCGGACTCGGCCGAACGTCATGCGGTGGATGGGACAGGGTCCGTGATCGGCGAGCGCCTTCAGGTGGGCCGCCGTGCCGTAGCCTTTGTTGCTGGCGAAGCTGTATCGGGGGTATTGCGCGTCGAGCTCGATCATCAGGCGGTCGCGTTCGACTTTTGCGGCGATCGAGGCGGCGGCAATGGTGAGACATTTGGCGTCGCCCTTCGTGATCGCTTGTTGCGGGAGGTTGACGCCCGGCAGCGGGAACGCGTCGAGCAGCAGGTAGTCGGGAGCGACGCTTATCGACTCGAGTGCGCGTTTGATCGCGAGCCGAGTCGCGGGTGCGATGCCTATCGAGTCGATTTCCTGCGACGTGCTATAGCCGACGGATACGGCCACGGCCTCGCGCTTGATCGCTTCGTAGGCAGTCTCGCGTTGCCTGGGGGACAGCTTTTTGCTGTCGTTGACCAGCGCGACCCAATCGCCCTCGGGTTCACGGGGCAGCACCGCGACACCCGCGCTGACGGGACCGGCGAGGGGGCCTCGACCCGCTTCATCCACGCCCGCGACCGCCGAGTATCCCTGCGAGTACAGGCTCGACTCGATGTCGTAAGTGGGACGGGATGGGGTCATTTGCCCAGGCCGCGCTGAATGCCTCGGAGGTAGGCCACCTGGCCGACATGCTGGGCTTCCTCGACAATCAGATGGCTGAACATGTTGGCGATTGTGTAGTCGTGTCTTGGTCCCGGTTGGAGAGCTTCGGCCAGCGTGGCTTCCGTCATGCGATCCAGGTAGCCGTGGGTTTCCACGCGGACGGCGTCAAAGTTCGCCATCATCGGGTCCATATCGAAAGACGGAAGATCGCGGACTTGCTCGGCGGTGTAACCGGCGCCGTGGTCCGGTTCCGGGATGCCGAACCGATCGCTCCAACCTTCGCACTGCCACACCGAACCGGCATGCTGTGCGAAAACCTGGATCCAATGGTCTTCGACTCGGGCCATGTGCCAGACGGCGAAATCGATGTGGTGGGACTTGGAGGCGGGTTGGAAGCGTCGTTCATCTGGGGTGAGTCCTTCCAACGCCTCCTTGAGGTCGCTCAGGTATTCGTCGAGTCCGAGGCGGAGGATGTCTCTGAAGTCCAATCCGTTCCTGCCCTTCGCACGATGCATCGTAGGGGGCGCTGTAGTCTCGAAGGTCGCACTGCCGGCGACCTCTTTACCATCGGCGAAGGCCGTGGATTCTCCCAAGGCCAAGGTCGGGTCACTTGCCGAGGCCGCGCTGCATCCCTCTCAGGTAGGCAACCTGGCCGGTGTGCTGGGCTTCCTCGACCATGACGTGGCTGAACATGTTCGCGATGGTGTAGCCTGGCCGGCGCTCGGCGTGCGGCGTCTCGGCCAATGTTTCTTCCGTGATCGAGTCCAGAAACCGGTTGGTCTCGACGCGCACCGCGTCGTAGTAGGCGAGCATGCGGTCCATGTCGAACTCGGCCAGATCGTGGACCTGCTCGGCGCTGTATCCGAATCCGCTTTCGCGCTCGGGCATGTCGAACTGCTCGTGCCACTTGTCGCGCTGCCAGACGGTTTCCCCGTGCTGAGCGAAGCGCATGATCCAGTCGTCCTCGACTCGGGCCATGTGCCAGACGGCGAAATCGATGTGGTGCGAGCCTGGGTCCGGCTGGAATCGTCGCTCTTCGGGCGTCAGTCCGTCGACCGCTTCCTTGAGTTCGGTGAGGAACTCGTCAAACCCGAGCCGTATGATGTCTTTGAAGTCCATCGTGCACCTGCCCTTCCTTCGGCGCCGCATCAGCGGGCGGCGTGGTCTCGATGATACCACCGCCGACGACCTCTTCGCCGTCGTAGAACGCCACGGCCTGTCCCGGGGTTACGGCTCGTTGCGGCGAATCGAACTTCAGCTCCGCCGCGCCGTCGCCCGGCGTCAGCGTGGCGGCAGCGTGCATCGACTTGTATCGGATCTTGGCCGTCACCTGCATCGGGCCAACCGGGGCAAACCCACTGACGTAGTTCACCCGCGACGCCCACAGGCGCAACTGATCGAGCTCGTGTCGTGGCCCCAACACGACCTGGTTGGCCTCGGCAACAATCCTGGTCACGTAAATCGGCTCACCGGTGTTTCCGGGCAAACCAAGGCCGCGCCGCTGACCGATGGTGAAGTGTTGGATGCCTTCGTGTTTGCCGATGACATTGCCGCTGGAGTCCACGAAATCGCCGGGCCGAGATCGAGTTCGGTCCGCGACGAATTCGCGGTAATCGTTGTTGGGGATGAAACAGATCTCCTGGCTGTCCGGCTTGTCGGCCACGAGCAATCCGGCGTCGCTGGCGATGCTTCGAATCTCGGACTTCGGGTACTCGCCCACAGGCAGGAGCAAGCGGCTGAGTTCGCTTTGGCCGAGCATGAACAGCACGTACGACTGATCCTTGCTCCCGTCGATGCCCGTCAGCAGCCGGTATCGCTCACCGTCATTGCGGACTCGAGCGTAGTGGCCCGTGGCGATGAAGTCGGCGTCGAGAAACATCGAGCGACGCAGCAGGAAGTCGAACTTGATCTTGTCGTTGCACGCGAGGCACGGATGGGGAGTGCGCCCTCGGTCGTACTCGCGCACGAAATAATCGACGACGTGCTCTTGGAATTCGCGCTCGAAGTTCTGGAAGTAGTGCCGAACGCCGAGCATCTGGCACACCCGCCGTGCGTCGTCGACGTCCTCGATGCTGCAGCACGTTCGACCGACTCTGACATTGGGCCGTTCCAGCGTCCAAAGACGCATCGTGACACCCACGACCTCGTACCCCTGCTGCTGGAGCAGCAAAGCCGCGACGGAGGAGTCGACCCCCCCGCTCATAGCCACGACGACCCGACCCTTACTCATGACCGTCAGCGTAGCATAGCGATGTCTGGCCCTCAAGAAAACGTGCGGAGGAGGGCCGTGCAGGTGGTAACGGGCTGGGCCTGGAGACCCAGGCTACCGCGCGCGACAACACCGGTGCTCTGGTCCTTCCGGTCGACGGAAGGACCAAGCCGGTCTCAAGGGCGGACCATGATGACCCAGGCTACCGTTGCGAGGTGGTGTCCAAGCCACGACTATTCGCAGGGGAGGGTAATATTGCGATATACAAGACAAGTAGCGCTGAACAATACGTGTCATTCTGAGGCCGCAGCTGAAGAATCTAGTCGTTGAGCACACACTATTGCCCGCAGGAATCCAGAAGTTTCTCCTTATGTAGAAGGCACAGCATAGCGAGAAACGTAGAACACAACTTACTTAGTTCACGACCATCAAACCCGCCCGATGACATCCCCTCACCGGTCAGATGGCGTCCGCAATCAGTCGTCGCGTCGCACGCTGTATGCCATCGTGTATCGGCGCAACCCTTCGGACAAGTTCGACGGTGGTCAACTCAATATGTTGTGCTCACCGGTCCTCGCATTGTCGGGCGGGCCGGAGAAAACGAGCGTTTCGGGGTTCTTAGGCGGCAAGGTGTGGTCCGCGACCAGATTCTTCACCTGCGGGTTCAGAATGACAAAAACTGTCGGCGCCACCTAACTCGCCTATCACCATGACATCGACCCACGCGGCGTGGTCGGAGGGAGAGAGAGTGATTCGGCCTGATGCCGGTCGATGGTGCTCTGGCCGTTTACGGCCAAGCCAACTGCGACCGGCGGGGCCTGAAGACCCAGGCCACCGCGCGCGACGACACCGGTGTTCTGGTCGTTATGGTCATCAACTAAATAAACAGTGCTCAACGCTAGTCGCCAAGCTCAGCCTTCCGCAACAAGAAAGGCCTCTGGATTTTTGCTGGCAACAGTGCCTGTTCAGCGACCAGATTCTTCGGCGGCGGCCTCTGAATGACATATTTCGTACGGCGCCACTTAATTTGTTTATCGCCATCACGGCCAAGTCGGACGAACACGCTAAATGCAAAAAGTTAGGCTACCGACATTCTTTGGCCGACGCCATGGCCGTTCAAGGCCAAGCCACGTGGTGACTGGCTGGGCCTAAAGATCCAGATCACCGGCATCGAATCAACGATGCTCTGGCCGTTCACGGCCAAGCCTAGAATTCCCCGCACCCGCGCCTCTCGTTGACCGCGTCGCGGCTCGATCTTATAATGCAGGCATGACTGGACAGGTTACTCTGCAATCGGATGGACATGCACGGGCTTTGGTCGAACTGGCCTCGGAGAAGCAAGCGTACGATATCGTGCTGCTAGATGTCCGCGAAGCCACGGATTTCGCGGACTACTTCGTCATCATGACCGCCGAGTCGCCACGGCAGATGCGGTCGTTGATCGAAGACATCCAGGACGCGATGAGAGCGATCGACCTTCGGGCGCACCACGTCGAAGGCACCCAGCTCAGCGGGTGGGTTCTGATCGACTTCGGAGACGTCGTCGTACACGTGCTCGGACCGGAGGAACGCGACTTCTATGATCTGGAGCGCGTGTGGCCCAGGGCCGTCGAGGTCGTCAGGCTGCAGTAGGCTACTCGGCGATCCACGGATCCGTAGCGCGCGAGTAGTCCAGCAACTCGTCTTCCGAGAAGAACAGCGCCAACTCCCTCTCAGCCGACTCGATCGAGTCTGACCCGTGTATGAGGTTGCGGCCGATGTCGACGCCGAAGTCGCCTCTGATCGAGCCGGGAGTCGATTCGGCGGGTTTGGTCGCCCCCATCGTCGTGCGCACCACGTCGACCGCTTCGGCACCCTCGATGGCAATCGCCACGATGGGGCCGGACGTGATGAAGCTTATGAGCGGCGGGAAGAACGGCTTGCCCTCGTGCTCGCCATAGTGGCGGTATGCCAACTCCTCGGAGACCTGCATCAGCTTCATTCCGACGATCTTCAAACCTCGCCTCTCCAGGCGAGAGATGATTGGTCCGATTAGGCCTCGTTGGACAGCATCGGGTTTGAGCAATACCAGTGTTCTCTGCATGTTTTCGGACTCTCCAATAGTAGTTAATCGATAATGAACGCCCGAGCCATTCGGGCGTTCAACTTGTGTCTTGGGCCCAGCGTCGCGCCGCCGAGTTCACCTGGGAACTGCGCAGGTAGATCGGCTCAAGGTTCACGGCGTCGGCGACGTCGCCGGCTTCGAGGCGCTGGTGTCCCAACCGGGCGATAGCGCTGGCATGACGCGTGGGCGATGTCGCGTCGATGATGCGAGCCGCATCTCCGAGCCGCTCCCTGATCGCCGATGCCATGGTCGGGGCCGCCTCGCCGCAGTATATCGCCTCGGCAGACAGACTGTCCAAGAAAGCGCCGTGCTCCATCAGATCGATCTCGCCCTCTGACACCGGGCTGTCGGCGGGGTAAGAGCCGACGTACAGCCGAGTTCTTCCCCCTCCGATGATCGCCCTGACGTCGCCGCCAAGTCTGAGATACGGCTGGGCTTCGATCTGCAGCGTGCCGATGGCCACCAACGGAATGCCCCTCGCCGTCGACAGCGAGACCGCCGTGCTCATGCCGACTCTGAGCGCGCTGAATCCGCCGGGTCCGACGGCCAGGAATATTGCCGTGACGTCCTCGACGCCGATGCCGCCATGTTCGAGCAGACGCCGAATCGCCGGTACAAGCTCGACGCTGTGGTTGCGTTCGGAGTGCCATGCGAGCTCCGCGACGGTCTCTCCCTGTCGGGACAGGCCAACGGAGGCGTAGCGCGTTGAGGTGTCGATCGAAAGCTCCATCGCGCGCTACTTCGCCCCTTCGTTTTCGGTCGCTTTCGCGACATCCGCGTATCGCAAAGAATCGGAACTTAAGGTTATCCGGCGGGTTTCCGAGTCGATCACGTCCAACGATATCACCGCGTGGTCCTCGGGGAAGTGGCCCGGCGCTTTGTCGGCCCACTCGACCACGCACACGCCGTCGCCGTCGAAGTACTCCTCGAGTCCTAAGTCGACGATCTCGTCGTAAGAGTCGAGGCGGTAGAGGTCCATGTGGTACATCGTAATGCGCGCGTTGTACTCGTTGACGAGCACGAACGTCGGGCTGCGGGCGAATTCGTCCGACCCCAACCCCCAAAGGATGCCTTGCGTGAGCGTCGTCTTACCGGCGCCCAGAGTGCCAACCAGTAGATACACGTCGCCGGGCGCCGCCGACACTCCCAGGCGCCGGCCCACGGCATGGGTCTCATCCGGGCTGCTGGTCGTCACCTCGACGCAAACCTTCGACATGTATTTCGACGCTCTCACCTGGCTACTTAGCGGGTCAACAGTCGTGTATTATATGTTGCAGGCATTCCGTCCTCAAGGTGAAGCACGAATTGAAGGCCCTGATAGTCTCCGACGTCCACAGCAACTTGGAAGCCTTTCGGAGTGCGATCGCCGACGCGGAACGACGCGGCGGCTTCGACGAGATATGGTCGTTGGGCGATCTGGTTGGCTATGGTCCCGATCCCGTCGCAGTAATCGAATTGCTTCGGCAACACGATCACAAGGCTGTTGTCGGCAACCACGACCTCGCCGCCATCGGAAAGCTGAGCACCGAAGCGTTCAACCCTCACGCTACCCACGCGGCGCAGTGGACCGCGGAGCAACTGGGCGAAGATCAGCAACAATTCTTACTCAACCAGCCGATGAAGCTCCGCATCGACGACTTCACCCTGGTGCACGGCAGCCCCCGGGATCCGGTTTGGGAGTACGTCGTGTCGACCAGTTCAGCGGTCGCAAACTTCGCCCACTTCGACACGCCACGGTGCCTGCTTGGACATTCGCACATCCCATTCGTGTGCCGCCCCAAGGGCGAGAACTCGGCGGAGTTCCTGGCGCCGACGCACGACGAACCGTTAGTCATGGGCACCGACAAGATGATCGTCAATCCGGGCAGTGTAGGGCAGCCGAGGGACGGGGACGCCAAAGCGAGCTACGCCGTCTACGACACGACGCAGGATTCGATGACCCATCACCGCGCCGAGTACGGCATTCCCGCGACACAAGACCGGATGCGCGAGTTCAAACTGCCCGACTTCTTGATCGACCGCCTGACCTACGGGCGATAGTCGCGCCCCGTCTTAGGCGGTCGGCTCCGGCAGTCGTTGCCTACTCTTCCTCTTCCCCTGGAGTTGATGGCGCCAACGCGGTACGCCCGGTGTTGCCTGAGCCTGGTCGCTTTGGGCGAACTTCCTTGATTCCGGCGTTCAACGCCTTGATCGCCTTGGAGTCACCCAGCGCGACCGTAATCCCGGACACGCCCATTCGGCTCAGGGCGGTGAGGTCGCCCGCTGTCGGCGAATCGGGTGCCGCGGCAACGAACGGGCCTTCTAGCAATCCGCGAACTTTCTGCAGTTCGATCAGTCCCTGAACGGTAACTGGCGTTCCAACAACATCGGCCATCAGGAACGATCCGGACGTTTCGATTCCGGCGATGCCCCTGGCTGTGTCACGGTCCAGGTCCTTCGACACGACGATGAAACTGCCGAGATCGTCGGCATCGACAACCGCCGATGACGTGGTCGCGGGATCGTAGACCACAAAATCGCAGCCTTGTTCCAGCAACGCGTCGATTCCGGCTTGGTCGAATCCGGCAAGTCCGGCGCCCCAGAGTTTTCCGTCCATCGCTTTCGACAAGGCGTCGGATAACGCGCCGCCGCCGGAGTCCACCAGAATCGCGCCAACTTCGGCGTTGGCGAGCTTCGGATTCTTGGCTAGGTCGGCGTCCGACACCAACCCGATGAGGAGTATTGCTTGCGGGGATTCGTCCCGCCCCGTGGCGGCGCCGAATCCGATGGACTGTGGCGAACGTTGGTTCATCCTTCTAATCAGGTCGACCAGCTTGCTCATATAGACCTCTTGTGTGTGTAGATTCATTGAGTTATGACCATTCGATTCTAATTCAACACGAGCTTGCCTTCAAGCGTGCCCCTTGCCATACCACGGGTCGGGCATTACCCTGTGACCAAGAAGGAGGCGGCAGCTATTGAACGCAAAAGAGGTCCAGGGGCGATCCCTACTATACATCGCGGTAGAGCCCGATAACTTCTCTCGCTTCACACCGCTCCCTGTAATCGTCCTACTGCACGGCTTCGGGGCCAGCATGACGGATCTGGTCAGCCTTTCGATGTCTTTCAAGCCCGAAGGCTACGTGTTCATATTCCCGAACGCACCAATGCCGATCCAACTGGGCCCGGGCGTGAGCGGCTACGCCTGGACGCCGCCCGGGGATTCGGGCGCCGACGCCGAGGACGCCGAGGAACGCGCCGAAGAGGCGCTGGACACGCTGTTTGAGGAAGTGATCGAGCGGTACGGCGCCGAACCCGGCAACATCCTGCTGGGCGGTTTTTCGCAGGGCGGGATGATGACCTACCGCTGCGGCTTGAGCCGTCCGGACATGTTCGCCGGGCTCGTCATATTGAGCTCACGGGTTCCGTCGCCCGACACGATCAGAGACCGGCTCCCGGAAGATCGAAGTCAGCCGATCTTCATTTCGCACGGCACGTCCGACATGATGATACCGATCGCGGGCGGGCGCGAATCGCGCGAGTTTCTCGAAGCGGAAGGCTACACGTTCGAGTACCACGAATACCCGATGGGCCACGAAATAAGTCAAGAGGTTCTAGACGACCTCGTGGCATGGACGAACAACGTGTTGCCCCCCGGAGGCCTGGACTAACCGCATGCCCAAGATTGCGATCATAGGCGCGGGGAGCGTCGTGTTCACGCGCCGGCTGCTGGGTGATGTCCTCTCGTTCCCGTCGATTCGCGATTCCGAGATCTGGCTGATGGACGTCGATCCCGAGCGGCTCGAAATGATCTCGGCTCTCGGCGAGCGCATGGCCAAGGACTCAGGTACGGGAGCTCGCATCGAAGCCACTTCCGATCGCGAGAAATCTCTCGACGGCGCGGACTACGTCATCACGACGATCAGGGTGGGCGACGACGACGAGGTCGACCGCGGCATACCGCAACAGTACGGCGTCGATCAGGCGGTCGGCGATACGATCGGTCCGGGCGGCGTCATCAAGGCGCTGCGGACCGTGCCCGTCCTTATGGACATCTGCAAAGACATGGAACGGCTCTGCCCCGACGCCTGGTTGCTCAACTACACGAATCCGATGGCAATTGCGTGCTGGGCCATCAACGATGCGACGTCGATCCGGAACGTCGGATTGTGCCACAGCGTGCAGAACACCGCCCGTCAGGTGTCCGAGTACATCGGCGCGGATTTGTCTCAGGTTTCGTATTGGACCGCTGGCATCAATCACATGGCCTGGTACCTGCGGTTCGAGCACCAAGGGCAGGACGCATATCCCGCGCTTCGAGCGGCGATGGACGATCAGCAAACCTGCCTCAAGGACCCCGTCAGATTCGAGGTAATGCGCCATTTCGGCTATTTCGTGTCCGAGTCGACCCGACATATGTCGGAGTACGTTCCGTACTTCAGGGCGGAGCCGGCGCGGATGGAGCGGTTCGGTCTCGCCCCGTTCGACGTTGGCGCGCGAGCTCAGCAACGACGAGTCGACTCCCACTACGACGCGATCCGCGACGAACTGGCGTCCGATACGCAGATGTCGCCCACGCGAACGAACGAATACGCGGCCTATATCATAGACTCGATGGAAACCGGCACGCCGAGACGCGTGAACGTAAATGTGCGTAACTCAGGGTTGATAACGAACCTGCCGGAAGGGTCGTGTGTCGAGGTCCCGTGCATGATCGACGACTTGGGCGTTCATCCGAGTCACGTCGGCGATCTTCCGGACCAGTGCGCCGCGTTGATCCAATCCAATGTCAACGTCCACAGGCTCGCGGTCAAATCGATCCTGGAAGGGGACCGCGAAGCCGCGATACACGCGGCGATGCTCGACCCGCTCACGGCGTCCATCTTGCCGCTGTCAGATATTCGAGAGATGATGGGCCGGATGTTCGACGCTCAACCGGAGTTTTTCGCACCTTAACTACGATGTCTTCGAAAGCGCGCCGAGCCACTAACGACGGGCCTGCGCGTGGAGCCAAGACATGCTGGATTTTTCCGCAACGGCGCACCGATCGACAATGAAAACCTAGGAGGCTGACGATGGCGAATATCCGCACCAACAATATCTTTGCCAAAAACCGCGAAGGCAAGAAAGGCATTGGCTTGGGTCTGGTGTATCCATGCGCCGAGGCTATCGAGCTCGTTGGGATGAACGGCGGCTTCGATCATGTTAATTTGGATGGTGAACACGGTCTGTTTTCGCCCGAGAGCATCGACGCGATGGTGCGGACTGCCAACGGCTACGAGTTAACCGTTACCGCCAGAGTGCCGAGCCTTGTGGACTCGACCATCAACCTGTTCCTCGACCGGGGCGTGCTGGGCATCCTCGGCCCGCACGTCGACACGGCCGAGCAGGCGAAGCAGCTCGTCGACGCGTGCCGGTTCGTGCCGGATGGCGACCGATCGTGGGGCGGCGGACGCGGCACGTTCTACAACGACGGCGGCCTGCTCGATCAGCCGGGAACGCAACGCACCGAGTGGATGGCCCAGACCAACAAAGAGATGCTGGTCATGGCACAACTCGAAACGGCCACGGCGTTCGAAAATCTGGACTCGATTCTGGCCGTGGACGGCATCGACGCATTCGCCTGGGGATCGAACGACCTAGCCCAATCGATGGGCTTCCCCGGACAGCCTGACCACCCGGACGTCAAAGCCGCCGAGGCGTCGATCGAAGATCGGATCCACGCCGCCGGCCGCAACATGTCGTGGGACTTGATGGCGACGATTAATCTGCCGAACCTGATCCTTGACGGCACTCGGGCGTTCCTGGAGGCGCGAAGCTAGGTTGGCGACCCAATCTCGGGAATAATGCAGGAGGAACCAATGACGACGATGACCGGCGCGTTTTTCGACGGCAACGGCAAGATGGAGCTCAAAGATCATCCGCGCCCAACAGCGGGACCCGGCGACGCGGTCATACGGGTGCGGGCCACCGGAATCTGCGGCTCCGACCTTCAGATGAACGTCGACAAAGACGCGCCCGATCTTGATCCCGCGGGCCACGAGGTCGCGGGCGAAGTCGTCGAGATCGGCGACGGCGTCGATCCGGCGATGATCGGTACGCGCGTCGCCGTCGAGATCATCGGCCACGGCCGGGCGTGCACGACGTGCTGGTACTGCCGGCAAGGCCAGTTCATTCAGTGCCAAAACAAGTCAGAGACCTCGGGCGGCGGATACGCCGAGTACATGATGCGCAAAGCCGGCGGCTGCTACACGATTCCCGACGGTCTAACCTGGGGCGAAGCCGCGATGGTCGAGCCTCTCGCGGTCTCGATTCACGGAGTTCGCAGAGGCAACCTGCAGGGCGGCGAAACCGTGGCCGTGCTCGGCGCCGGCAACATCGGGCTGACCGCGATCGCGGCCGCGCGGGCAATGGGCGCGGGCAAGATCATCGCAACCGCCAGGTACGAGCAGCAGGCTGCGATGGCGAAACTACTCGGCGCCGACGAAGCGCTTCCGGATACCGGCCCGGACTTCTGGAACGCGATTGCGGACTGCACCGACGGCCGTGGCGCGGACATGACGATCGAGACCGTCGGCGGGCACCAGAGCGCCTCCGCGACTCAGGCCGTCGAAGTCACTCGCCGACAGGGTAGATTCGTAATCATCGGCGGGTTCCGCCGGCCGTTCGAATTCGATTTTCTGACGCCCATGCTCAAAGAGCACTCGATCGTGTTCAGCTCCTGCTATAACGTGATCGACGGACGCCACGATTACGAGCTCGCGATCGACTTCATCGAGTCAGGCCGAACCAAGCTCGAAGCAATGATCACACACACGTACCCGCTGAGCGACATCCAGAAAGGATTCGAAACCGCGTACGACAAGAAATCAGGCTCCGTGAAGGTGCAAATCCTCCAGGATTAGGTACGGATCGCTTCAGATCGGCGGCGAAACCGCGCCTGACGAATGGGGGCAGAGTCGAAGACTGCGAGACCGGCTGCTCGGGCGGTCGGCGCAGAAATGTATAACGACGGGACCGCCCGGCGCCAGTTCGGCAGGCATCTGCGCCGCAACCCCGGCGGTCCGATGGACGCCGTGCCTCCGCGAGTCGGATGTCGTGTATGGCGACGAACGAATGGTTCGACTGGCTTTCAAGCAACGGTGCCTCATTTCGCCATCCTGAGCCGCAGCGAAGGATCTGGTCGCAACCGCGAATTGTCTCCCTGCGGGGCCCCAGATTCTTCACCAGCGGGTTCAGAATGACTGGTCTTGGTGCGTCATTGATTGCCGTGCTTGGTTCGTCCTGCGGACATAACTTTGCTCACCACGAACGGAATGAATTGATGTGAGAAACTCGCCCCAATTCCGTTCGCCCTGAGCAACGTCGAAGAGCCGCACCAACGCACGCGTCGACTCAGGTCGCCTCGCAAACCTATGGCGCGGTTGTCCGGAGCCAGCTCTACGATGCGCCTCACTCAGTACGCCCTGGTGTCGTCTGATGACTGCAAATAGGCTCGCACACGCCACCAATTCACTTTTCAGAAATGCTCCGATGTGTTTATAATTGCGGTAGAAGACCAAGGGTGGTGGATGTTGACAGCTTATGGAATGGGTCTTCTGGAAGGAGGCAGTGCATTGGACAGTAGTAGTAAGAGGTGGGCCTGGTAGGTGTTCCCAGGAACGCCTCTGAATAGGTTGGGCCTCGTCTTCGGACGAGGCCCTTTTTTGTTTGAGCGGTCGTTGTCAGCCGACCGCGCCGGATTGCGTTTGAGGCGCCCAACGCCACCGGCGACGTGCAACCTGCACCGAGGATGCTACCGTAGGCGGTAGGCTTCGGGGTCCGGTTTCACGGATCGGAGCATCCACAATGGCCTGCGAAGATTGTCGGGTCTAGGTCCGGGTCGTGTCATGTCCAACCACTCTCGGTACACGTCCATCGAGGCGTTGGTGTCCGTCAAGACGTCGCCGCGCATGTCATCCGGCTCCGCCCGCTCGACGCGGACCCTCTGATGCCAACAGTGCATTCCGCTGACAGGGTCGGCGTGCACCGGAAAAGCGAAGTTCTGATGGACTCCCCCTTCTCTCCAGTAGACGCGGCTACTGTCCGGATCACGGCTGTCGAACGGCGTAATTCCACCCGTTTGGCGCATGCGCCAATGGCCGGGTGACATTTCGTTCAGGGTGACCTGAGAGGTCGACCACCCCTAGCCGCCCGAATCCTTCTCCATCCTCCACCTTCCCATGTGATGGGAGCACGCGACGACGCCAGGTTTGATTCCCTCAGTCACCCAAAGCCGGTTGACGAAATATCCGATGTCCGTGTGCAGCTTAACGAGATCACCGGTGTCCGAATCGAGCTTTCTGGCGTCGATCGGGTTCATCCAGACAGGGTTGTTGTGCGCGATCTCGTAGAGCCACTTGGCGTTGCCTGACCGCGTATGGATGAGCGTCGGGACGCGAAAGGTAGGAATCAATGCGAACTCGCCTTCCTCCGGTTTCAGCTCATCAACGTGCACGTGGCTCTTGACGTACGCGGGGAGGGTGTACTCAGGCCAGCCCCACTCCTTCATCGTGGCCGAGTAGAACTCCAATTTGCGGGAAGGCGTCGAGAATCCCACAAGGCTCAGGCCTTCGATGTGAACGCCAACAGGTTGGCTGCTGGCGTTCCGAATGACGTTCGTGACGGGATCTATGCCGCCGCCGTCGAATTCTTCGTTGGACAACTCCCTCTCATGAAGATCGTACTGTTCGCCGTCAATCTCGAAGGCTCCGTACCTTCTCATGTACTGGATTGGCGTCAATCCCTGCGAGGCCGCCTCCTCCTTCAAACCCGGAACGCTGTTGTCGAACATCCAGGAGTAGTACTCGTCGACTGTCAACTTCTTGCCTGGCGTCTCGGGCGATTCAAAGTACTTGCGGACGCCCATCGTCCCATCTGGATCGATTCGCCACGACAGATCGATCCAGAACTTGTCCTATTCCCAGACTTCCCCCGGGTTCGCCTCGTACGTGCGGTCGAACCTCTCGCCTAGACGCTCCCTGGCAACCTTCAGGACCGGTTGACGGAAACCGATCCAGCGTCCGGCGTGCGTCTCCTGGCTCTGAACGTCGTGCCGTTCAGGCGAGAGGCCCATGGGGAGCACGTGGTCGGCAAACGCAGCCGTCTCGTTCCACGTCGGAGTCATGGTGACGTGGAGGCCCACCTTGGATTCGTCACGCAAGACCTCGATCCAGCTTGCCCCGGGCAACGCCGGGATCACGATACGTCGGTACTTCCAGGCACGGCTCGCGAATTGCCGTCCTGAGCAGCAGCGAAGGATCTGGCCCTACGTGAAACTTGTCTCCCTGCGGGGCCCCAGACTCTTCGGCTGCGGCCTCTGAATGACAGGATTGTGGAGCACCGTTTCTGTCCAATCCGTTGCGTGCTCTGCGGACACAACGTTGCCGACCGCGAGCAAGGGACACGTCAAAATCCGTTCGTCCTGATCTTTCCGGGGAAGGACGGAGCACCCCGCCGCATCAATTACCACATCAGGTGTCGGACGTCGCCAATCGCTCCAAACCGCGCCTGGTCCCGCCTACTGCGCCCCTTCGAAGAATCGCCTCGGGTTGTTCACGAAGATGTTCTGAATGTCCTCGTCGCTTGCGCCGAGTTCCTTGAGCTTGGGAACCACATTCCTTTGGATGAACAAATAGCTGTCCGGGTTCCCGGTGCGGCGTCGCTTTTGCATCTCGCCACTTACGATCAACAAGGTGACCGACCAGTCGTGGCCCATCATGATTCGGTGACCGTACCCTGCGTCGATCAACTTCTTTGCCGTCTCAGTACGGCCGATCCAGTCCGGCGTGTGCTCCGTCTGCCTGCCCGGGTAGCGGTCGAGCCCGATCCAGACGCCCTTCTCCAGCAGGCCGATCAGGTACTCGGTGTCGGTCGTGTCGTTGCTGTGGCCGACGTACACGCGGTTGAGGTCTACGCCCTCGTCCTCGAAGATCGCGACCTGTTGTTCGCCTACACGTTCAGGCGCCCAGGTGTGCGTCGATATCGGGACGCCCGTGGCTTTCTGCGCGCGCGCCGCGGCCCGGAGGATGATCTCGCCCTCGGGGGTCACGCCGCCGACGTCGTTGGCAACCTTGATGATCGCCGCCTTGATTCCGGTGCCCTCGATGCCTTCTTCGATCTCGCGGATGTACAACTTCGCCACAGTGTCCGGCTCGGCTGTCCAAAACACTCGCGGGATGTCGCGCCAGGTCCCGGTCGCGCAGATGATGTTGATCCCGGATTCTCTGGACACTTGTTCCAGCAGTCGAATGTCGCGGCCCAGATCGATAGTGGTCACGTCGACGATCGTGCGTAAGCCCTCACCGTAAGCCTCTTTGAAGTCCGCCACGCCGGATTCGATGCTGCCCTCGCGGTCGATGAACTCGGGGTAGACGTACTGGATGCCCGCCGACGTCACTACCACGTGTTCGTGGGACAGAGTGAATCCCAGGTCCGCGGTATCCATCGGACCCAAGACAGAATTGATTTGAGCCAAAGCTATTCCTCCATCACGATAGGGTTTCGTAGCACTCCGATTCCGCTGATTTCCACTTCGACGACATCGCCGGCCTTCATGTTGTCCGTGGCGCCGTCAGTGCCCATCCAGATCATGTCACCCGGATAGAGCGTCAGGTACCTGGTCATCTCCGAGATGTAATGGGCGATGCCGAAGATCATGTTGTTTGTCGCGAACTGCGAGACTACGTCGCCGTTAAGCCGGACGGTTGTTTGCATGTCCTCCGGGTTGGCCTCGGTCTCGATCCATGGGCCCATCGGCTTGAACGTGTCCGCGTTCTTCGATCGCCACATGGTGCGGTCGCCCGCCTGCCAGGTGCGCTCGCTGACGTCGTTGCCGATAGTGTATCCGAGGATGCAGTCGAACGCTTCAGCTTCGGACAGGTGCTTGACGTGCTTGCCGATGACGACAACGAGCTCGCCCTCGTACTGTACGCGCTCGGTCGCGTCCTTGGGGATGACGATCGACTCCTCGTGCGCAATCAACGCGTTGTTGGCGCGGTACCCGACATCAGCCTTGTCGGGAAGGTCGGGCTCGCGTCCCAATAGTTTCGCGGCCTCGCGGACGTGCTCTCCGTAGTTGATGCCCGCGGCGTAGAACGTGCGAGGCGCGAACGGGATCCTAATCCGCACCGCGCTCAGCGGCAACACGTGTCCTGTCTGAGAATATCCGTCGAAGGGATCTCCCGAGACCTGCTCGACCTTGTCGCCGTTGACGATCCCGTAGCTAGTATTGCCGCCGTACTGATATCGAATTATTCGCATTTGCATGCCTCCTGTTGTGTTTGTTCTTGGGTGATTGCATCCTGTTGCACAGCATCCAGCGCGGACTCGCCGGGTTCCGAAACCGGCTCACTGATTTGCACGGGATTGTCTTTCGACGGCGATTCCCATTTGTTGTAAAAGTAGTTGAACACGTCTCGGCCCGCGGCGGTGAGCGGCACGCCGATGACGACTCCCCACAATCCGGCGACCTCGCTGGCCACGACCAGTATGGCCATGATCAACACCGGATGGATGTTTACGGCCTTCCCCTGCACGCGAGGAGAGATCAGCGTGCTCTCGACCAGTTGCACGACCACGTACACCAGGACGACCCAGATCAGGTCTTCGCGTGATGTGGCCAGCACCACGAGGATGCCGGGAATCGCCCCGAGCACGGTTCCGATGATCGGTACGAGCGCGAACAATCCGGCGACCAAACCTAACAGCGCCGAGAACTGGATGCCGAGGATCAACAAACCCAGGAACACGAACACCCCGACTATGGAGGCGCTGAAAAGCTGGGCACGGATGTACGCCCCGACGACATCGTTCACGATCGCAACGACGTTCTGTGCGTGCTGCCGGTTGGCCGGCGACATCATCCCGTAGAAACTGCCGAGGGCGTCTTCGCGATCCTTGAGTAGGTAGAACAACAAAAACGGCACCATCGCCACACCGATGACGACCGTTATCGCATTCGACACGCCCGCTATGGTCTTCAGCGCCAGCGACTGCGCGGCGGATATCAGCGTATCGCCGAAGTCCGCGGCGGACGATTCGATCTTCTCTCGAACCTCCGGGGGCACGCGGTCCGCGTACTCTTGTCCCCAGTCTTCGATCGTCTCTCGCGCCGCTTCGTATAGGTCCGGCGTGGTGTCGATGAAGTCTCGGGATTCGCGGAACAGCGTCGGCACGGTCAGCAGCAGCAGTCCGGCGAGCAGCCCTCCGGCGGCGACGTAGATGATGAGGATCGCCGCAATTCGGCTCACCTCCGGCCATCGGGAACGCCACGGGATGCGATTCTCGAGCGCCCTTACGGTCGGGAAGATCAACTGGGCGAGGATGATGGCCGCGATGAACGGAAGCAAGGCTCCCCGCGCTACGAAGAACGCAACCGCTAGCGCCCCGAGAACGACGACGAGCAAACCCCGCTGACGGTATCTCAGCCAGTATGACCGGGCTTGTTCGTCGGCCGCCGGCGGCGACGCCATGGCCATCCTCCGAATCGGCTAAGGCAAGTCCTGGGCTGCGTTCTGGGCCGCTGTCGGCGTCATGCGTTCGCTCTACGACCCTTCGAGAAGCGTGATGCGCACCAACTCCATCGCGTTGAAGCTCATCCGTGTTTGATCGGGTCGGCCGCGTCCACCGTAGTTGTAACTGCGGCTTTTGGCGGACTCTCCGTCCGTCACCGAGATGAAGGTTTGCCCTCGGGCCAGATTCTCCGCTCTCTCTTCAGGCGCGGGCACCGCATGGAGAGCGACCCCGTGGTCGGCCCCAGCCATCGATCGGACGGCGAATGCGAGAGCCTCGGTCAGGGCGGCGTGATCGTCCGAGTCTGCAGCGATTGACGGGCCGTCGCCGTGCGCCAACAACCGGCGAATTGACGCCGTTCCGTTGGCAACAATGCCCTCGACGAAACGGTCTTCGCCGGAGCGCTGGAGCCGATCGGCCAGCATTCCGCCGGTGAGGTCTTCGAACACCGCAATCGTCGCATGCCGGCTGGCGAGCAACTCGCCGACGGAGTCTTCCATCGTTCTGTCGTCCATTGCGAAAACGTGCTGTCCCAACAATCGCCTGACCTCTCGATCTACGGGCTCTATCAGCTTTTGGGCGTCGTCGACGTTAGCGGCCTTCGCGGCGATCCTCACGTCGACCTGTCCGGGATGAGCCAGGACGCCGACGGTCGGATTGGTCGAGTTCGCGATCAGGTGGCCCATCAGGTCGTCAACGCGGCTCTCGCCCAACTCCGCGACCTTGAGCACTCGATAGGTGATGGTCTCCGTCAGCTCGAATTTCCGCTGAAGGTACGGCGCCACTTCGTTGTCGAAGAGCCACTTCATCTCGAACGGAACCCCGGGAAGCGTAAAGATGACGCCTCGCGGATCTTCGACGATGAACGACGGCGCGGTTCCGTTGGGATTGTCGACCGTAATCGAGCCTTCAGGAACCCACGCTTGCCGCATGTTGTTCTCGGTCATGATCATCCCGCGACGATGGAAGCGCGTCTCGATCTGCTCGGCGAGTCGTGGATCGCGGATGAGCTCGCGCCCGGTGACTCGCGCAACGATCTCACGGGTCAGGTCGTCCTGAGTCGGCCCAAGACCGCCGCCTGTGATGACGATGTCGGCCCGTTCCAAAGCGCGTTCGATGACCTCGGCCATGCGATCGGGGTTGTCGCCGACGACCGATTTGTAGAACAAGTTGACGCCCAGACCGGTGAGACGTTGGGCCATCCACGACGCGTTGGTATCGACGATCTGGCCCAGGAGAAGTTCGGAGCCAATCGATACGATTTCAGCGGTTGCCAAGGGGTAAACGCTCCTTGCCAGACTGGATGAGAGACAACGGAAAGCGGGCGAAACAGACGCCCATCCGGGCACCATGCGAGTTTAGCAGCGGGTTAGGGGAGCGTCAATCGGAGCCAGAACCTATATCAGCGGCACAGGCAACTCAACCGCGAACAATCAGTTGAGAGGTCTGCTGACTCGTCACAGCGGGCTGCTCAACTCCTTGAGTCCCTGATGTCTCTTCCGTCCTTTGGGTTCCTGTACAACCATAAGCCAGATTTGCCAATCGCCCCGGAGACCTGTTACGCAACAGGAACCAGCTACACCTTCGAGAACTCCGGCGTCGCGGTCCGTGTGCCGTCCGGGAGTTCGGCAACCTCGAAGTCGCCGAACAGCAACGGGGCTTCTTCTTGCAGCAGGTCGAGGATCTGCAACGCAACCGCTCGGATCTCCCAATCCGCGTAAACCGCCCCGCGCATCTCGATGAAGTGGCGCCAGGCGCGGACGTTCGCGGTCACGAATATCTTCGTCTCGGTGGCGTTCGGGAGCACCGATCTCGCAGCTTGTCTGATCGCTTTGCGGCGATCGGTCGCGCTGTCGAACCGGTCTCGTGGGATGACGTCACCGAGCGCGTCAACGAGCTTGGCGTAGCTGTCGGCGGCCGTCTCCAGGGCCTTTTGCAGTATCTCGGACGCCTGCTCGGATCCGGCGCCTTCTTGAGCCAACGCGGGCGGCAATACGAACGAGCTCTCGGACTCGTCGACGTATCGCTGCGATCTCTGGCTGAACGCGAATCCGGCACGATGCCGGACCAACTCGTGTGTCAGGCTACGGGATACGCCTGTAAGCGCGAATCCGTAGTTGACGTGCTCGAGCACGCTGCCGTCTTTGCGGTCCAGTAGGTTGTGGATAAAATCGGCAATGTCGCTTCGGCCCCTGCCGTAGCTCATGTAGCAGAGCCGGGCGGATATCTCGACGATGGCGTTGGATGAGTCGCTGCCAGCCCTAATGCTTTCCGGCACCGGCGGAACGCCCTCGTCGGCGAGGAATGCGGCCACCTGCTCCCAGTCGACACTGGGACGTGAGACGAGATAAACTTTGGCTTTCGACAGAAGTTTCATGTAGTTTCCTCGGATTTGTCGGGCGTCGAACTATGCACAACGAGGCTCTGTCCGGGATCAACTTACTCAATTCGAGCTCACAACCGTTGAACGGCAAGCCTGTCATATGACGGTTTCGTGGGCGTCCGGATCAAGCAACTCGGCGGCGCCCCGACGCCATAAGTTGCCACGCCATAGTGTAAAGTCGCGTTGGGAATATTGCTAGGCAATCGGCCTAGGAATATCGGTCCCGCAACATACCGGCCGCTCGCGTCATCGACTTGAGCTTGAGGTACGCCTCGTCGAGGTCCATCGGGTTGGCGCTTGACGGCGCGAAGCCGCAGTCCGGATTCAGCGTGATCCGTTCCGCCGGAACGTACTGCATGGCTCGCTCGACGCGTTCCACGACCAGCGCGGGCGACTCCACGCTCGTGTCCGTGTGGTCGATCACGCCCAACCCAAGAATCTTATCGTCGGGGAATCCGGCCAGCGCTTCGACGCCGCCCGCGTCCTGTGTCGCAAGTTCCATCGCGAATCGCTGGACGTTCATGCGGCCGAGCGCGCCGATGATCAGGTCGTACGGGCCTTTCGTGTTGTGGCGGCGATTGAAGTGGGCGTGGCACAGATGCACGCTCACGAACGCGTTGTTCAAGCCCTCAACCGCAGGGTTGACTGAGCGCACGCTCATGTCGATTTCGCGCTCAATGTCGTCGATGCCTTCGCTGCGCCGGTATTCGGGGTCGACCAGCAAAGCGAGCCATGGGTCATCGAGTTGCACAGCGTCGACGCCTGCATCAACGAGATCGTGCAGCTCGGAGCGAATGATCGGGATGCAAGCCTCCATGAAATGCTCGCGGGTCGAATACGCGGCCATCGAGTGCTCGGCGCTCCACATCCTGCGGGCGATGGTGTACGGCGACGGCACGGCCACCGTGATTCGCGACTCGGTCCGAGTCCGCAAGAACCGAGCTTCGTCCGCCGCGATCGGTCTCTTCGATGCGATTGACTTGACGACCGCCGGATAAGCCAGTGTCGAGAATCCGGAACTGCCGCCGGCAATCAGGTCGCGCTCGAACCCGTCAACTGCCTCGGCGAAGATCTTGACGTAGCTTTCGCGACGCCACTCGCCGTCGGAGACGTAGTCCAGCCCGGCACGCTCCTGCATTCGAATCGCATCGGGGATCGCGTCGTCGAGCAGGCGACCAGCGTCAGACTCGGAGATGTCGCCGACGATGCGATCGTCGATCAGGTCGCGGACCCACGCCGGACGCGGCAGGCTGCCTACCACGAACGTCGCAAATGGGATGTCGATTGGAGAACTGCTCATATGCTTGCTCCAACACCGCCGGAGCCGGTCGATCTTTGCCGCCGATTACCGCGTCTGCTCTTCCATTGCCCGGCGCGCCGCCGCCATCATTACCTCGACAGGCGCCGACATGCCGGTCCACTTCTCAAACGCAGCCGCCCCCTGGTAGACCAGCATCGGCAACCCGCCCAGCGTCCGTGCGCCTGCCTCTTCTGCTTGGGCGAGCAAGGGCGTGACCTCTGGGTTGTAGACGATGTCGTACACAAGGCAGCCAGGTTGTATCGCTCCGTCAAGCAGCGGGGATGCGTCTGGGCTCGGCGATCCACGCATGCCGATCGAAGTGCAGTTGACGATGAGATCGGCGTTCGCGCAACGGTCCGCCAGCCCCGTCGAATCGATCGCGAAGGCGGACGTTTCGGCGCCGTTGCTTCTCAGCTCCGCGATGAGAGCCTCGGCTCGGGCCACGGTGCGGTTCGCGATGTCCAAACTCGCAACGTTGCCCTCGACCAGTGCAAACGCCGCAGCCTTCGCTGCTCCGCCGGCGCCGAGCATGACCACACGTTTGCCCGCCGGATCGAATCCCGCCTCCGAGCTCAGTGACGCGAGAAAGCCATAAATGTCGGTATTGTAACCGGCCAGCTTTCCGCCGATTTCGGTCACGATTGTGTTGACAGCGCCGATGGCCTCCGCCTGCTGATCCAGCCGATCAAGCATGCCCATGACAGCCTCTTTGTGCGGCACGGTCACGTTGGCGCCGTAGCAGCCAGGTTCACGCAACCCGGCGACCGCTTCCGCCAGCCTGTCCGGCGGCGTTGGCCAGGCTTCGTACAAGGCGTCGAGGGCGTATTCGTCCAGGGCGGCTTGCTGGAGCGCAGGCGACATCGAATGCCCCAGCGGGTACCCGAATATGCCGACACGGTGCGTCATGCCCAACCCCCGAATTTCATGCTGGCGAAAGTATACCAGCCGTGTGTTGGCCCAACAAAACAAAGAACGAGTGATAAGATGGGCCTGCTTCGATCAAACGCGATTCAGTGTTCCACGAAAGACCAAATCACTTTCGACAGCGCTACCAAGGGAGTGAGTCATGGGAGAACCGAACGAAGGCACATCGGAAGCCGAACGACTCTTCGAGATCGTGAGTGCAAGATACGGCCGTCATTTAAACGAAGACCAGCTTGAGTCCGTTCGAAAAAACGTTGGCGACACCATAGAACTCGTGTCCCAGCTCAGGGGTATCAAGCTGGACAATTCGATCGAACCGTTCTCGGTGTTCCGGCCACATCGAGCGGAGCTTGCCGATGGCTAATGACGTCGTCTTCACGCCTATACGCCAGCTTTCGAAGATGGTCCGCACACGGCAAGTCTCGCCTCTCGAGCTGACCGAGGTGTTCCTCGATCGGCTCGACAAACTCGGTCCAAAGTACAATGCGATAGTTACGGTCACGCATGAACTGGCTAGAACTCAGGCGAGAGTTGCATCGCTTGAGACCACCTACGTTGACGGCGACCGGAATCTACTGCACGGCATCCCGTGGGGCGCGAAAGACTTGCTCGCCACATCGAGAGGCATCCCGACAACCTGGGGTGCCGCGCCGTTTCGCGCGCAGACGTTCGACCACGATGCGACGGTCGTCCGCAAGCTCGCCGAGGCCGGCGCGGTGCTCGGCGCAAAGTTGGCGATGATCGAGCTCGCCGGCGGCATGGGCTACCGGCAGCCGCACGCCACGTTCACCGGCCCGCCTCGCAACCCGTGGGACCGCGACCGCTGGACCGGCGGTTCGTCGGCGGGATCGGGCGCTGCAGTCGCCGCCGGACTCGTCCCGTTCGCAATCGGCTCCGAAACCTGGGGCTCGATTCTGTCGCCCGCAAACAACTGCGGCCTGGCTGGGCTGCGGCCGACATACGGGCGCGTGAGCCGTCACGGCGCGATGGCGCTGTGCTGGACGCTCGACAAGCTTGGTCCGCTCTGCCTGACGGCCGACGACTGCGGCATCGTCCTCGAAGCCATCGCCGGACCCGATCCTGACGATCCGACGACGTATGAGCTGCCGTTCGTCTACGACGCCGCCGAAACACCGAACAGGCGCTTCAAGATCGGCGTACTGTCGGATGCAACTGTCGGTGCCGAGCCTGCCGTACAGGACAACTTCGAAAAGGCGCTTGCAGCGTTGGGCGACATCGTGGATGTCGAGGAAGTCGAATTTCCCGATCTGCCGTACACGGCAATTACACGGACGATCCTGATGGTTGAATCGGCCGCGGCGTTCGAGGACTTCATCGAAGAAGGCAAGGCGTCGGGACTCACCGCGCCGGAGGACCATTACGGGCCATACGCGCGTACTTCCGTTCTCGCCACCGACTACGTCAAAGCTCTCCGGCTGCGTGGCGTCATGGCCAGAGAAGTCGACGCCGCGATGTCCGGATACGACGCGATCGCGGCCCCGACCTCGGGCAGCGTCGCCTCTCCGATCACCGAGGAATTCCGAAGCTCCGTGCCGTCGAAGCCCGATATCATGGGCGCCGCCGGCAACGGATGCGGTCTGCCATCAATCTCGGTTCCAAGCGGCTTCGACGAAGACGGCCTCCCAACCGGCATCCAGTTCATGGGCCGCCCATACACAGAAAACACAATCCTGGCCATCGCCCGAGCCTACCAATCGATCACTGACTGGCACATGCGCCACCCGAACGACGTGGGCGGGGTTCCTGGTTGACCCGGATGAATTCATCGAATCCGATCCGACAAGAACATCTTGCGAGTTACGATGGAACGTGGTCATCGAATGTGATGATGTGTCGAAGGCCCTTCCCCAAACTGTGTTGCAACTTTATCATCGACACCGCAACATCGACCAAGACAAGATCATGATCGGCGAGATGCAGACATCCACCGGACGGCCATGACTCATCGGAGCACACCATGCGCAAAATCGTAGCCATCGGCGGGGGCGTCTTGCGAGAAGGCGAGTTCGACGCCATGGACCGCTTCATCCTCGACTTCTCAGGCGCGGCGAAACCCCGCGTGCTATTCGTTCCGCCCGCCAGCAGCGATGCCGAAGAGTACGTCGACGCCTTCGACGAGGCGTACGGACGAAAATTGGGCTGCGACGTCGACGTGCTCTACCCCCTCGGCCGCGACCCGAGCGCCGATGAGTTCGTCGCGAAGGTCCTGTCCGCGTACATCGTGTATGTCGGCGGAGGCAACACGCTGAAGATGATGCGGCGTTGGAGGCGGTTGGGCATCGACCGGCTGATGACCCAGGCGTGGGACAAAGGAACGGTGCTTTGCGGGGTCAGTGCGGACGCGATATGCTGGTTCAGCCATGGTCACAGCGACTCGATGTCGTCCTACAGCGACGACTGGAACTATCTCGCAGTCAAGGGCGTGGGCTTAGTCGATGCCCTGGCTTGTCCTCATTACGACAGCGACACTGGTGGCGTCCCGCGCCGCCAAGATTTTCACGAGATGGTGCTGAAGCGAAGCGGGCCTGCCGTTGCTATTGACAACGACTGCGCGATCGCGTTTCGAGACGACAGCTATCAGGTCGTTTCGGCCAGACCATGCGCCGGCGCGTATCGGCTTCGGCGCGAACACGGAACGATCGTTGGAGAGCCGCTCCCGAACGACGGCGAGTGGTCGCCGATCTCACAGATTTTGAATGCCGGAGGTTGATTCGATGACTGAATCCACGATGTATGACCTCGTAATTAGCGGAGGACGGGTGGTTGATCCCGAATCCGGACTCGACGCCGTTCGCAACGTCGGCGTCTCAAACGGGCAAGTTCGGGTTTTGTCTGAATCGCCATTGACCGGACGCGAAACCGTTGACGCCATGGGAATGGTGGTGACGGCGGGTTTCATCGATCTGCACTCGCACGGGCAAGATGCAGAGAGCTACGAGACCCAGGCCAGGGACGGGGTGACCACGGCGCTTGAGCTCGAAGTCGGCGCAAACGACATCGATCAGTGGTACGGCTCGCGAGACGGCACGGCGCTCATCAACTTCGGCGCCAGCGTCGGCCACATCCCCGTGCGCATGGAGGTGATGAACGACCCCGGCGAGTTCCTTCCGGTCGCCGATGCGGCGAACCGAGAGTCGACTCCCGAGGAGATGGAACTCATCGAACGCGGGATCGAGCACGGGCTCCGTCGCGGGGCGTTGGCCGTCGGGCTGGGTTTGGACTACACGCGTGGCTGCTCTCGATGGGAAGCCATCGAGGTGTTTCGAATCGCAGCCCGGCACGGCGCGTCGTGTCATGTGCACATTCGCGGCAAAGGGCCGCGAGAGCCGATGAGCGGCATCGAGGCGGCCGGAGAAGTGATCGCGGCGTCGGCTGTTACCGGCGCGGCCGTTCACATCGTCCACGTTCAGAGCACAGCAATGTCAGCGACTGGAAAGACCCTCGATATGATCTCCGGAGCTCGCGAACGCGGTCTAGACGTGACGACGGAGTGCTACCCATACACCGCCGGCATGACCGCCATTGATTCAGCCTTGTTCAACGAAGGCTGGCGGGAGCAATACGGCATCGATTACTCCAGCCTGCAGTGGGTGGAGACAGGCGAGCGGCTCAACGCATCGACTTTCGCCGAGTATCGCGAGACCGGAGGCATGGTGATCGTCCATGCGACGCCCCAGGACGCCGTGGACACCGCCGTACTCAGCCCGTTGACGGCCATCGCGACCGACGGACTGCTACACAATGGCAAAGGTCACCCAAGAACCGCCGGGAGCTATTCGCTGGTGCTGGGTCGTTACGTCAGGGAACGGAAAGCGCTCTCTATCATGGATGCATTACGAAAGATCTCGCTGATGCCAGCCCAACGGCTCGAGTCCAGAGCCCCGGCGTTCGCTCGGAAAGGGCGAATCACGCCCGGCGCCGACGCAGACATCGTGGCATTCGATCCGAACACGGTGCTGGACCGTTCCACGTATGACGAGCCGACGCTGTCGCCGGAAGGCATTCCCCACGTTTTTGTCGGCGGGACGCAGGTCATCGTGGGCGGCAAGGTCACCGAGGGCGTAGTTCCAGGTAAAGGAATCAAGGCGCCCGTGAGTTAATTGACACTCCTCGCTGGCTTCTGCTAGAGTTTCGATACGCACCTGTAAAATCATTCACAAATGCGATGATGGGGATCAGTACCGCATCCGCCCGGCGACAGCGAGCCGGCGATGGTGGAAAACCGGCGTTAGGGCGCGCGGGAACTCACCCCGGAGCATCCGATTCGAAGGAGTCGTGGCGTTGCACTGCGGCCTCACGTAGGATTGGACGGGTTGGCACCGTTACCAAAGCCTCCAAGTGGCCTGGTCGTTTCACGACCGGCAATTAGGGTGGTACCGCGGGAAATCGCAACAATCGATCCCGTCCCTTTGTTGTGGACGGGATTTTTCTTTTGTGCGGGCTAAGTGAATCTGGTGAAGACGGTTTCGGACCGAATGACGACGGAGGTAGGTAAGAGATGCGACTGACCGGAGGTCAGATGGTCTGCGAAAGTCTACTCCGTGAAGGTGTGGACGTTGTTTTCGGCATTCCAGGCGGCGCGATGCTGCCTCTCTATCAGACGCTCCCTGAATATCCGCAGCTTAGGCACATTCTCGTCCGGCACGAGCAAGGCGCGGCGCACGCGGCCGACGGCTATGCTCGCGTCAAGGGCTGCCCCGGCGTGGTTTGGGCGACGTCGGGCCCGGGCGCCACGAACCTTGTGACAGGCATCGCCACCGCGTACATGGACTCGGTTCCGCTTGTCGTCATCACGGCTCAGGTGGCGAGGCCGGCTATCGGATCCGACGCGTTTCAGGAGATCGACATTACCGGCATCACGCTGCCGGTTACCAAGCACAACTACCTGGTGATGGAAACCGCCGATATCCCACGTGTGATCAAAGAAGCGTTCCATATCGCCAGCACCGGGCGTCCCGGACCCGTGCTCGTCGACATACCCAAAGACGTGCTCACCGAGGACGCCGAGTTCGAGTATCCGGACTCGGTTGACTTGCCTGGATATAGTCCGACGTTAGCGGGGCATCCGAATCAGATCCGACGCGCCGCCAAACTGATCGAAGAAGCGGAACGACCCGTCGTGCTGGCCGGTCACGGGATCATACTTTCTCATGCGTACGAAGAACTGGCGGAGCTGGTCGAGACCGCGCAATTGCCGGTGGTGACATCTCTGTTGGGCATCGGTTCTTTCCCCGAGAATCACGTGCTGTCGGTTGGCATGCCAGGCATGCACGGCGTCGCATACGCCAGCTTGGCGCTGGACGAGGCCGATCTCATCATCGCACTGGGAAGCCGGTTCGACGACCGCATTACCGGCGATGCGAAGAGGTTCGCCACGCGATCGAAAAAGATCCACGTCGATGTGGACCCGTCGGAGATCGGCAAGACGATTCCCGTGGACGTCCCGATCGTGGGCGACGTGAAAAAAGTCCTGCAGCAGCTCAACAAGCGAATCAAACCCGCTTCGCGACCCGAGTGGATCCAGCGAATCGACGAGCTCAAGCACGAGCACCCATCCTTGGGGCTCCGGCAAACGGACAAGCTGATCGCCCAGTACGTGATCCAGCAGCTTTCGCTGGCCACCGAGGGCAAAGCGATCATCGTGACCGGCGTCGGCCAACACCAGATGTGGGCGGCGTTGCACTACACGTTCACCGAGCCGTGCAGCCTGATCTCGTCCGGCGGGTCCGGCACGATGGGATTCGAAGTCCCCGGTGCGATGGGCGCCCAAGTGGGGCGGCCCGACAAGCTGGTCTGGTCCATCGCCGGTGACGGCGGGTTCCAGATGACGATGTCCGAGCTCGCCACGATGGCGGAAAACAACATCCCGGTCAAGATCGCGATCATGAACAACGGCGTGTTGGGCATGGTCCGGCAGTGGCAGGACATGTTCTACGAGCAATCCTTCGTGGCCACGACCCGAACCGGCAACCCGGACTTCGTAAAGCTGGCTGAGGCGTTCGGTATCTTCGGGGCGAGGGTGACCGACAAGACACAGGTCATGCCGGCGATCCAACAGGCGATGGACTATCCTGGACCGGCGCTCATTGACTTCGTCGTGAACCACGAAGAGAACGTCTACCCGATGATCCCATCGGGCATGGCCGTCGACGCTCTCATCGAAGAGCCGGCGACCAAACCTCAGGAGGTGCGCTGATGATGACCACTGAAATTGCCCGGCATACGATAACCGCCCTAGTCGAAGACAAGCCCGGGGTCCTGAATCGAATCTCCAGCATGTTCAGGCGAAGAGGCTACAACATCGCAAGCCTCGCCGTAGGGCACAGCGAGATCGCGAACCTGTCTCGCATGACGTTCGTCGTGGAAGGCGATGTCGCAACGGTCGAGCAGGTGACCAAGAACCTGCACAAACTCATCGATGTAATCAAGGTCTCGGACGTTTCGGACGCGAATTGCGTTTCGCGAGAACTCGCTCTCATCCGAGTCCGTGCGAATGTCCAGAGCCGTAGCGAAATCATGCAGATCGTCGACATCTTCCGAGCCAACATCGTCGACGTGGCGCCTGAATCGCTGATCATCGAGGTCACCGGCGACGAAGATAAAGTCGACTCGCTGCAAAACCTCCTGCGCAGCTTCGGCGTGCTCGAGGTAATGAGGACGGGTACTATCGCAATGGACCGAGGGATGAACGGCTCTGTTGACGGCCAACAAGGCCAAGCAACCCGGCCGCGAATGGAGAGCGGCCTATAGCGTTATTGCGATTACATCAAGATCCACATTTGCGGTGAGTCCCGACGCATCGGGATCCCGGCATTGTCGGGACTTGTCGAACCACACGCCTACGAGCAACCTCGACGGTTGAGTCGGTGAGACTCTTCGACAAGCTCAGGGTGAACGGACTGGGGCGTAGGGCTCACAGACCTGCTCTGACCTAACAGAGAGCCAACGGATTTGTGGCCTGGGCTGGAGCCGCCTGAATGGGCGAACGGACTAGTAGCATCAAACACAGGCAAAATTAACGAAAACTAACGAGAGGAACTGATGGAATGGCGACAATGTATTACGAGAGCGACGCGGACATGTCGTTGCTCGAGAACAAAAAGATCGGGATTATCGGATACGGCAGCCAGGGGCACGCCCACGCGCTCAACCTGAAAGAGTCGGGACTCGACGTACAAGTCGGGTTGTACGAGGGCAGCAGCAGCAAAGAGAAGGCCGAGGCCGAAGGACTGAAAGTCGGGCTCGTCGCTGAAGTCGCCGAGGGCACCGACGTTATCATGCTGCTGATTCCCGATCACATACAGTCGGAGATCTATCGGGAGTCGGTCCTTCCCCATCTGCTTCCGGGCAAGACGCTGATGTTCGCCCACGGGTTCAACATCCACTACGACGCGATCAAGCCGCCCGAGAGCGTCGACGTTTCGATGGTGGCGCCCAAGGCGCCGGGTCACCGCCTGCGGGAGGTGTTCACGCGCGGTTCAGGCGTCCCTGGACTGCTCGCCGTCCACCAGGACCCGTCCGGCGAAGCACATGCCCGAGGGCTGGCATATGCCAGGGGCATTGGCTGCACCAGGGCCGGAGTCCTCGACACCACGTTCAAAGAGGAAACCGAGACCGATCTGTTCGGCGAACAGGCCGTACTCTGCGGCGGCGTCGCCGAGCTCGTCAAAGCGGCCTTCGATACTCTTGTGGACGCCGGATATCAGCCCGAGTCGGCATACTTCGAGTGCATGCACGAGCTTAAGCTGATCGTCGATCTCTTCTACCAGGGCGGTCTCGAGTACATGCGTTACAGCGTGAGCGACACTGCCGAGTACGGAGACTACACCCGCGGACCTCGCGTGATTGATGACCACGTAAAAGAGAACATGTCGAAAATCCTCGCCGACATCCAGGACGGGTCATTCGCTCGAGAATGGATCACCGAAAACGACGAAGGCCGGCCCACGTTTAATCGTCTGCGCGAAGAGAACGCGGGGCACGCCATCGAGAATATCGGCAAAGAACTCCGAGGGATGATGAGCTTCCTGAAGGACGCCGATTAGAGCGATTGGCGATCGTTGGTCCGATCGAATTGATGGAGACACGGAACATGAACAGCATTGAGGTAATTTACGTAGTTCGCCACAATGATCGAGTCTTGGCAAGGCTGGATCCGGCGGACTGCGTTGTCCTTTGACCTCCCTTCGCTTCGGCCGTCCGGCGACGACGCGGGAGAAACGAGCCAATTCAGACTAGATAGGGAGGAGAGACATGGCAATGGACAAAGTAGCAATTTTCGACACGACCTTGCGGGATGGAGAGCAGTCGGCCGGCATCGGCTTGACCACACCCGAAAAACTGGAGATCGCGAAGCAACTCGACCGGCTCGGCGTCGACATCATCGAGGCTGGATTCGCAGCCAGCTCGCCCGGCGACTTCCAGGCGGTGCAAAAGATCGCCGCGGAGGTCCGCAGGCCGATCATCGCTTCGTTGGCCCGGTGCTATCCGGACGACGTGGACCAAGCCTGGCAGGCCATCAAGGACGCGGCCCGACCCAGGATTCACGTCTTCATCTCAAGCTCTGATTTGCAGATCATGGCCCAGCTCAGAAAAGAGCCCGAGCAGGTTCTCGACATCGCGATCGCTTCGGTCGAACGAGCCAAGAGCTATTGCGACGACGTCGAGTTCTCGCCGATGGACGCGACCCGCACGGACCTGCAGTATCTGTACACGATGCTGGAAGCGGTCATCAACGCCGGCGCAACGACGGTGAACATCGCCGACACGGTCGGCTATACGTTCCCGGCTGAGTTCGCCGAGAGGTTGAGGCTCATTCGTGAGAATGTTCCGAACATTGACAAAGCCGTTATGAGCGTCCACTGTCACAACGACCTCGGCATGTCGGTCGCCAACAGTCTGGCAGCGGTCACGGCCGGAGCCAGACAGGTTGAAGGCTGCATCAACGGCCTCGGCGAGCGTGCGGGCAACGCGGCGCTCGAAGAGGTCATCATGGCCATCGATACCCGCAAAGACCTGTTCCAGGTCGACACGAACATCGACACGCGGCAAATCTATCGGACGAGCCGGTTGGTCAGCGACATCACTGGCTTCCCGGTACAGCCCAATAAGGCAGTGGTCGGCGGCAACGCATTCCGGCACGCGTCGGGCATTCACCAGGACGCGGTGATCAAAGAGCGGACGACCTTCGAGATCATGGACCCGCGTTCGGTTGGTTGGCCGAGCAACGAACTCGTGTTGGGCAAGCTGAGCGGACGAGCCGGCCTCAGAGTCAGACTCGAAGAACTGGGCTACAACCTGGAGCAAGAAGAGCTCAATGACGCGTTCGAACAGTTCAAAATCCTCGCTGACAAGAAGCGCGAGGTCACCGACGCCGATCTGATCGCTTTGATGTCGAGCCGACGGCGAACCGCTGACGTGCCGGCCGTGTACAAGCTGGACCATGTGCAGGTCACCGCGGGAAGCCACGAAGTTCCGACAGCCACCGTTCGGCTGACATCGGCGGACGGCTCGACGTCGACTGACGCATCGACCGGCACCGGCCCGGTCGATGCCGTCTACAAGGCGATCAACCGGATCGTCGGTGTCACCAACAAGCTGACCGAGTACCGGGTCGACTCGGTCACCGAAGGCATCGACGCCATCGGCGACGTCACCATCAGAATCGAAAAAGACGAAAACGCGTACATCGGACGAGGATCGGACACCGACATCATGGTGGCCAGCGCGAAAGCTTACATGAACGCGCTCAACCGCCTGTTGGCGTCCGCCGAAGACGGCGGGCAGCCGGACGACCCGTCGCCGTAAGTCGGCCCAGTCGCATACAATAGAACGACCTGAATCGAGGGCGTCCCGATAACATCGAGACGCCCTCGAACACGAAATCCATAATCCATATCAGCTCTGAGGCGATAAATGACCGCGAAGACAATGTTTGAAAAGATCTGGGACTCCCACCTCGTTCACGAAGAGACAGGACAACCCAGCCTGCTGTACGTCGACCTGCACTTGGTCCACGAAGTGACTTCTCCTCAAGCCTTCGACGGCCTGAGGTTGTCCGGGCGCAAGGTTCGGCGTCCCGACCTTACCGTGTCTGTCATGGACCACAACACGCCGACGTGGGATCTGTCTCAGCCGATCCTCGACCCGACCGCGATAAAGCAGCTCGACACCCTGGAGCAGAACTGCCACGAGTTCGGATTGGCGCTGTTCGACCGATACTCTCCTTTGCAAGGCATCGTTCACGTTATCGGACCTGAGCAGGGCTACACCCAACCCGGCAAGGTGATCGTATGCGGCGACAGCCACACGTCGACGCACGGCGCTTTCGGCGCGTTCGCGATGGGCATCGGCACCACTGAGTTGGAGCATGTGCTCGCCACCCAAACGCTGAGGCAGTTCAAGCCCCAAACGATGGAGATCAGAATAGATGGCGCGTTGCCGGTCGGCGTCGCCGCCAAGGACGTCATCCTGGCCATCATCGGGCGCATCGGCGTCGCGGGCGCAACCGGACACGTGATCGAATACACCGGCGAAGGAATCCGCCAACTGTCGATGGAAGGCCGAATGACGGTCTGCAACATGACCATCGAAGCTGGCGGTCGCGCGGGCATGGTCGCCCCCGACGACACAACGTTCGACTACGTGCGAGGTCGCGCCAACGCACCACAGGGCGACGACTTCGACCGCGCCGTCGAACAGTGGCGCAATTTGCCCACCGACGTGGGCGCGACGTTCGACAGGCAGGTGATCATCCAGTCCTCAGAGCTCGAGCCTCACGTGACGTGGGGGACCAATCCTGGCATGGTCGCGCCCATATCCGGTCGGGTGCCCGATCCCGCCTCGGCAACCGATGAGGGCGAGCGCGAGTCGTCGAGTCGGGCGCTGGATTACATGGGTCTCGAACCGGACACCCGAATCGAAGACATCGAACTCGACCGCGTGTTCATCGGATCGTGCACCAACTCTCGCATCGAGGATCTGCGCGCCGCCGCCGAAGTGGCAAAGGGGCGGAAGGTGTCCGACCGCGTCTACGCGATGGTCGTGCCCGGCTCGGCCGCCATCAAAGCACAAGCCGAATCCGAGGGACTCGACGCGATCTTCACCGACGCGGGCTTCGACTGGCGGGTCGCGGGATGCTCAATGTGCCTCGGTATGAACCCGGACATCCTGAAGCCCGGAGAGCGGTGCGCATCGACGTCGAATCGGAACTTCGAGGGCCGACAAGGCGCCGGCGGGCGAACGCACTTGGTCGGCCCCGAAATGGCCGCCGCTGCCGCGATCGCGGGCCATTTCGTGGATGTCAGAGACTTCTAGACGACCCTTCGACATGCTCAGGGTGAACGGAAAAAGAAGGCGGTTGTTTCGCCGTGAGTAACTTGAGTCCGTTCGTGGTGAGTCCCGACGCATCGGGATCCTGGCTTTGTCGGGACCTGTCGAATCACATCGAAGCAACAACGCCGTTTCCGTATCAGGCAGCGAACGCCTGACCCGAAAACAAGCAAGGAGCAATCAATGGAACCATTCGTGAGCCTCAACGGCGTCGTTGCGCCGATGAACCGAGTCAACGTCGACACCGATCAGATCATCCCCAAGCAGTTCCTCCAGCGAGTCGAACGGACCGGCTACGGCGAGTTCTTGTTCTTCAACTGGCGCTACAACTCGGACGGGTCCGACAACCCTGATTTCATCCTGAACCAACCCGGATACGAGGGCGTTTCTGTTCTCGTGGCAGGGCGCAACTTCGGATCGGGATCGTCGCGAGAGCACGCCCCGTGGGCGCTAGAAGACTACGGTATCAAGTGCGTCATCGCGCCTAGTTTCGCCGATATCTTCCACAACAATTGCTTCCAGAACGGTGTACTTCCTGTCGTGTTGCCGGAAGAGACCGTCCAAAAAATCATGGAGGCGGCTGAGAAAGATCCCGGCTACAAGATCCACGTGGACTTGCAAGCCCAGAGAGTCTGGGATGATTCCGAAGAAGTGGTCGCAACCTTCGACGTGGAGCCCTTCCGCCGTCACTGCCTGCTCAACGGCCTCGACGACATCGGCCTCACGTTGGAGCACGAAGCGGCAATATCATCGTTCGAATCCGGTCGCGGTAAGCACGGCGGCACGCTGACGATTTAGCGAGAGAAGTCCTCCACTACGGCATGGCCCTTCTCTTTTCGCCATGCTGAGTGAAGCGAAGCATCTCGGGCCCCACAGGAAGCGGGGTCTCGCGCTGGGCAGGCCTTCCAACGGCGTCGGGAACGGCGAAATAGGAAACGTTACCGATATGCGAATCGACATACACAGCCACATCCTCCCTCGGCACTTCTGGGACGCGGTCAACGACGACACAGATTGGTTCGGTGCGACCCTCGATGTCGAAAACGGGAAACGGTTCATCAACACACGCGACCGCAAGGCCGGTCCCGTCGAGACCAACTGGGAAATCTCGATGGAACAACGACTGGCGCTGATGGACTCGATCGGCGTCGACATGCAGGTGCTGTCAATGCCGCCGTACTTCTTCAACTACCATCTGCCGGTGGAGCAATCCCTCGGCGCCTCGAAGGAGCTCAACGACGAGATCGCGGACGCAATCCGAGCGTATCCTGGCCGTTTCAGCGGCCTCGCGACAGTGCCGCTCCAAGACGTGCCCACCGCGATCGCCGAACTCGAGCGCACGATGGCGAACGGCCTGAAGGGCGCGGAACTTTGCACGCATGTCAACGGCGCCAACTACGACGATCCCAAATTTCTGCCGTTTTTCGAAGCCGCACAAGACCTGGGCGCGTTCATCTTCTTCCATCCCCATGCGCCGACTGCAATCGAGCGAACGCGGTCGTATTATCTGGCCAACACCATCGGCAATCCGTTGGAGAGCGCGATCACGGTGGCGAGCCTGATCTTTGGTGGCGTGCTGGATCGCGTGCCCGACCTCAAGCTTTGCTTCGCTCACGGCGGCGGATACGCCTGCTACGGCATCGGACGCATGGATCGTGGGTTCCAGGTCCGAGACGAGGCCAAGATCAACGACCTGAAACAGGCGCCCAGCGACTATCTTCAACAACTCTACTTCGACTGCTTGACCCACAGCCACTCGGCGCTCGACTACCTGTTGGAGACGGTCTCCGCCGACAACGTGCTGCTCGGAAGCGACTTCCCGTTCGACATGGGATTCGACTCCCCGGTCGAATGGGTGCAATCCGCCCCGAACGTTTCGACAGAGGACCAGGAAAAGATACTTGGCGGCAACGCGGCACGGCTGCTCGGGTTGGACGTAGATTAAATTCGGCTGAAAGCCACGCCATTCGGCGCACTTCCGCCATGTAGTTACAAGTTTCGCCGAGACCGCGAAGTTTCTCTGTTCGTGGTGAGTCCTGACGCATCGGGATCCCGGCTTTGTCGGGACCTGTCGGACCACGCCGACGGATCAACGTTGCACCAGATCCGTCTCCCTTGAGCCATCAACAACTCCGAAAAGGACCACACTTGATGCCAATCCTCATATCCGATCCCATCGTCGTAGCCCCAACTCCGACCCCTTTCGATTCCGACGATCGCGTCGATCACGATGCGTTGTCCCGCAACATAGAACGATGGCTGGCGACGCCGCTCTCCGGGTTCGTCCTCGGCACCGCCAACGGCGAGGAGCTCGCACTGAGCGACCAAGAGAAAGTCGACATCGTGCGAACAGTTGCCGATGCCTCTGGCGGCGCGAAATTCATCATCGCGGGCATCGACGTCCCGTCATCCGCGGAGACATTGCGGTTGGCCGAAGCCTACGCCGAAGCGGACGCCGACATGGTGCGCGTCCGCATCCCCAGGCAGAAGTCGCCGGCAGAGGTCGAGGCATACTTCGACGCCGTGATCCCGGGCTCGCCCGTGCCAGTCGTCATCATCCACCAGACGTTCACCGGCGTCCCAGCGGCATCCCCAGAGCTCATAGGCGAGCTCTGCGCGCGAGACAACGTGTTCGGATACATCACAAACCATGACATCCGCTACGAGGGCCGTGTGAGGCTGTACGTCCCCGAGAGCCGCCGGTTCTGGATATGCAACGGCGGCTTGCTCCTGCCGGGCACGCTCATGGGCGCCAACGGAGCGTGCATGTGGCTCGGCAACGTGGCGCCGGCGCTGTGCACAGACGTCATCGGTCACGGCGTTGCGGGGCGGTTCGAGGAAGGCATGGCGCTGCAACGAACGGCGACGCGGCTCGATGCGGCAATAGGCAACCATGGCACCGCGGGCGTCAAAGCGGCGCTCGGCCTGCTGGGATTCGAAGGAATGGCGCCTAGACGGCCTCGCCGCAGTCTCGACGGATCAGAGGTGAATTCGATCCGGGCAGTTCTGGAAGAAACAGGTCTGGTGAGTTGATGTCACCGCCGCTGCCCAGCGCTCGCTACTCCGTTTTGGCCTCGGCGTCCTGGGCGAGGTCCGTGACGGCCTGATCGCCGTTTGCGTCGGCTGTTCTGCCACGACGTGTAACGCGTCGCACCCCTGACGCCACCAGACTTCGAAGTCCCGAAACCTCACGGTTGATCGCGGCGCCGAAATGAGAGCTGTACTCGCCGATGTTGCGGTATTTCTCGTACCGTTCTTTGAGAAGCTTTTTGCCTGGGCGGTCCTGAAGACTGACGAGTTCACCCAGCAATGCCCGCCGTAGCTGACGGGCTGCTTCGTCCGGGTCGGCGTGAGCGCCGCCTGGCGGCTCCGGGACGATGATGTCGATGATCTCAAGCTCGCGGCAGTCGTATGCCGTGAGTTTGAGCGACTCAGCGGCCTCATCGGCTCGGTCGGTGTCTTGGTAGATCAGTTGCGCCGCGTCCTCGGGCGAGACAGCCCAGTAGATGGCGTGCTCCATCATCAACGTGCGGTCAGCAACTCCCATTGCCAGAGCGCCGCCGCTTCCGCCTTCGCCGAGGACCACCGAGATCGTTGGGACGTCCAGAGCCGAGATCATCGCCATTGTGGTCGCGATAGCGTTGCCCAAGCCGTGCTGCTCGGCCTCTTCGCTCAGGTCGGGGCCCGGCGTGTCGATCATCGAGATCAGCGGCAGGCTGAACTTCGAAGCGAGCTTCATCCCGCGCTGAGCCTTGCGGAATCCTTCGGGGCGTGTCCGACCGCCACGGGTCCCCGGATCGCCGTGACCTCGCTCTTGGGCAAGCAGCACGACCGTCTGTCCGGCGAGTTGGCCCAATCCGCACATCACCGATCGGTCGTCGCCGTAGACACGGTCTCCGTGCAGCTCGACGAAACTGTCGAAGATACGATCAATGTAATCCGACGCTGTCGGTCGAGACTCGTGTCTGGCCATCTGCACCGAATCCCATGCCTCGGGTTGGTTAGCCGACGCCGACACCTGCTGGCCGCGGTCGGCGCGCGTCAGCTTGTACCGAGGACCGAAAAGGTCGAGGAGCACTCCCAGGACGGTTCGATGATCTCGCCTGTCGGTGACCGCGTCGATCAAGCCGTGTTCGAGACGCGCTTCCGCCATGTGAGATTCCGCCGAAAGTGGCGCTTCGGTGGCTTGTTGAATGACCCGGAACGACGAGAAACCGACGATCGCGCCAGGCTCGGCGAGGATCACGTCCGCGAGGTTCGCGAAGCTCCCGTAGGCTTGGCCCGTCGCCGGGTTCGCGAGCACGGCGACGAATGGAAGCCCGGCCTCGTTCATCTTATTGGCGGCGATGGACGTCTTGGCCATCTGCATCAATGAGAGCACGCCTTCTTGGATCCGCGTGCCTCCGCTGGTGACTATCGCGATCGCAGGCAGTTTGCGTTTCACCGCGCGCTCGAGGGCAAGGGCGACTTTTTCGCCAACAACGCACCCCATCGTGCCGCCCATGAAGCCGAAATCGAGCACGATAAGCATCGTGGGACTGCCGCCGATGGTGCACGTTCCGGTGACGACCGCCTCGGTGAGGCCGGTCCTGCGCTGGTCGCTGAACAGCCTTCTGGTGTAGGACTCGCGCGATGCAAACGACAGTGGGTCGAGCGAGATGATCGAGCGGTTGATTTCGCGGAAGCTGTCGGGATCGACTAGCGAGTCGATTCGCTCCCGCGCGGTCATACTGTAGTGGAATCGACACTGAGGGCAGACTCGATGCCGCGCATAGGTTTCCGAGCCTGTGAGGTCTTTCCCGTCAACCAGGCATGTCTCTCTGGCCGACGGCTCATCGGAGGGCTGCTGTTGGCCTCGGCGGGCTGAGGAGCCCCAAAAGCCTGTGAGATTGCGGACCACCAGCCCTGCTCCCGTCTATAAGGGCTTCTAACTTTGACCAGAGCTAATTATAACATCTCTCGATTTAGACCCGTCTCCTGGCCCAACGATTCCCTCGTCTTCGAGCTGGTCCATTAAACGAGCCGCGCGAGGGTAGCCGACACGCAGTCGCCGCTGCAGTAGGGAAGTGGACAGCTTGCGATGGTTATAGGCCAACTCGATGGCTTTGCCAAGCATTTCGTCGCGGTCGTCGCCCGGACCGCCGACGATGTCGCTTTGGTCGTCTTCGGCGTGGGCGGTGAGGTCGATTCTCTGCAGGGCGGGCCAGGGAGTCGACTGCCAATGGCCGACCAGCGATTCGATCTCGGTGTCGGAGATGAACACGTTCTGCGCCCTGGAGGGTTGCCCCGCGTCGATGGGCAGGTACAGCATGTCACCCTTGCCCAGCAGCTTGTCGGCGCCCGCCACGTCGAGAATCGTCCGGGAGTCGACCTGGGAGGTCACGCCGAAGCTGATGCGGCTTGGGAAGTTCGCCTTGATCAAGCCGGTGACCACGTCGACGGACGGCCGTTGGGTCGCGATGATCAGGTGGATTCCGGTGGCGCGGCCCAACTGCGCCAGGCGGCACAACGACGCCTCGACGTCGAACGCGGCTGACATCATTAGGTCGGCGAGCTCGTCGATCGCGACCACCAGGAACGGCATCTTATCGGGCATGCGTTTGTTGTACGCCTCGATGTTTCGGACGCCAACCTCCTCCATCCGGCGGTATCGGTCGAGCATCTCGCGAATCATGCCTTTCAGGTACCCGACGACCTGGTCGGTTTCGACGATCACGGGCGTCATCAGGTGCGGTATGCCGTTGTATGGAGTCAGTTCGACGCGCTTGGGGTCGATCAGGAGCATCCGCAGATCGGCGGGCGATTTCTCCATGATCAGGCAGGAGACTATGGCGTTGATGCATACGCTCTTGCCGCTGCCGGTTGCTCCCGCGATCAACAGGTGAGGCATCTTGGCGAGGTCCATGGTGACGGTCTCGCCGCCGCTGCCTTTGCCGAGAGCGATGGGCAAATGCGCGTTGGATTTGAGCTTCTTGAATTCAGGACTTTCCATCACGCCGCGCAACGTGACCAAGCTGGGCGACGGATTCGGCACTTCGATGCCGACCAGAGACTTTCCCATCGCCGGGGTTTCAAGGCGGATGCTTTGTGTCTTAAGCGCCAATGCCAGGTCTTTCTCTCGAGCGAGGATCGTGTCCACTTTGACGCGAGTCTTGGTCTCTACGCGCTTGACGATTTGTTTGCCGGACTCGTCGAGCACCGGTCGGCCGTTCTCGTCAGTCTGCCTGGATTGCCGGCTCTTTCGGACCCAACCGGGGATCAACCCGTACATTGTTACGGTCGGGCCCGGTCGAACGTTTCCGATCTCGACCTCGACGCCATAATCGGCCAACGTTGTCTGGATTGTCGTGGCGGTCTCGCGGAGCTCCTCTTCGGTGATCGTGCCTTCGGGAGCGTCCCGAAGGATCTCCATCGACGGCATTTCCCACAAACGCACGCCTGGGCTTGCGCCGTTGGCGGGCGGATCGTATTCGACAGGTTTTGGCGAAACGACTAGAGAGCCAGCAGGTTGTTTCTCGGATTCGTCGTCTTTCGCGGACCAGTATCGGTTGGCTTTCCGAGCCGGGAGCATGCCCGGCGGAGCGTCGCCCGGGCTTGCGATCTCCGGGGCGATCGGGGACAGCTCGTCGTCATCGGCCTCTTCATCGACCACTTCGTCGTCGACAGTCGCCTGCGACGCGACGGGTTCGATAGCAAGAATAGGAGCGGGCTCTTCAGCCACCTCTGGTTCGGGCGTCGAGTCGTCGCTCTTGCCGAAGAAATCGCTGAACTCCGGAAGTTTGATCCGAGAAGATGACGGCGCGGGTTGCTCTTCGTCGATCGGAGTTTCGTAACTGGTCCGAGCGTAAGGCGTCAGCAATTCGGCCGGAATGTTCGGCTCCGCGTCGGGGTCGATGGCGTCTTTGTTTGCATTGCGACGGCGTTCGATCAATCCGCGAACACCCATGAATACGATTAGGTATACGAACACGGCTCCCTGACCGATCATAAGCCCGACGTCGGCTGCCAGGGCAGGGGAGGCCGCGGCGACGGAAACCAGGAATATACCGAACAGCCGTAGCGCGCCGACCCAGGTGGGCGCCCCGATGATCGCGTCGCCCACGTTGCCGCCGAGGGTGTTCTGGCCGTAAACGGAGAACCACCCAAACGGGCCGTCGAACGGCTGAAAGAACGAGAAGATGCCAAGTGCGATTGCGACGGCGCCGATTGAGCTCAGCCAAAGCCCTGGCTTCCTGAACCATGAACGCTCACGGATCGCGGCGAATGCAGCGATCGCCATCCACAGAGCAATCGGCACGATGCCGAGTCCGACCGTCGACAGAACGTCGTCGCGGGCGCTGGTCGTGCTGTCGGAGATCGTTCCTCGCGTGAAATAGGCCGCCGCGGCTGCCCCCGCTGCGATCAAGACCGCCACCACCCCGATCGTGACCCAAGACGACCAAAAACGTGTGGCCGCGTCCGTCGACGTCTGGATCTTTCGCCCTCGCCGAAATCTGCTCATGATTCATTCCTTCGGGTGAAGTTGAAACCAGATGTGATGTCAGGCGCCCGTGGGGACGGGGAAAAGAGACAATGCGCGCAGAGATAGAACCCGTTTCACGTAACCGCCCCCTCGCCATTCTAACCGACATGACTCGCCAGCCCAATCTCTGGCGACGGCTAGATGCGTTCTACCGTCGTCAGAACCGTGGGACGTCTGCGAGTCTCTTTGTAGAGAAAGTCGGAGACCGACTTGCGGATCGCGGCTTTCACCTGTTCTAAGTTTAGAGCAGAAAGGCCAATTTCTTCTAGGTGGCTAGCAGTTAGTTTAGAAGTCTTTTCAAACAGGTCTTGAGATTCGTTCAATTCCACGAAGCCTACTGATGCGACGTTTGGCGCAGTTACCGGCAATCCCGTACGCGAGTCCAGCGTGACAGTTACGGTCACTACGCCCTCGCGGGCCAACCGACGTCGTTCGCCCAAAACGGCGCTGTGCATGCCCCAGCGGTGCTGGCCGTCGATAAAAACGTGACCGGAAGGAACGCTGCCCACGACTTCGCCCCGTTCGGCGGTGAGCTCGAGGACGTCGCCATCTTCCAAGACGAACGAGTTCGACTCCGGGACGCCGACGGATTTAGCCAGCCTAGCGTGACGGACGAGGTGTCGATGTTCTCCGTGAATCGGCACGAAGAAGCGGGGTTGGACCAGGCTGAGCATCATCTTGAGCTCCTCCTGGCTGGCATGGCCATGAACGTGGACCATGGCGATTCGGCTGTAAACAACCTCTGCGCCTTGTCGGAACAGATTGTCGATGGTTTTGGCGACGACGGTCTCGTTGCCGGGGATCGGCGAGGCGGAGATGATCACCGTGTCGCCAGGGGTTATTTCGATGTCTTGGTGCTCTCCGTTGGCGATCCGAACCAACGCGGACGTCGGCTCGCCCTGGCTTCCAGTTGCGACGATGACAACCTTTTCCAACGGGAGTTGACGGGCTTGAGCCATGGTGATGACCGTGCCGGCAGGCGCGACCAAATAGCCCATGTTCATAGCCATCTTCACGTTGTTTTGCATGCTGCGGCCGACGACCGTAACCTTTCGGTCGCTCCTGACTGCGGCATTAATCACCTGCTGGATGCGAGAGATCAGCGAGGCGAAAGTCGCCACCATGACCCGGCCCGTGGCATCGTTAATAGCCCGGTCAAGGGCTTCTCCGACGACCTGCTCGGAGGCAGTGTACCCCTCGACCTCGGCATAGGTCGAGTCAGAACATAGGAGTAGCACTCCGTCCGCGGCGATCTGGGATAGGGCGGCGAAATCAGTCGATTGGCCGTCGGCGGGCGTGTGGTCAATCTTGAAGTCGCCTGTGTGGATGACGAGACCGACGGGCGTCGTGATCGCGATTCCCATCGCGTCCGGGATCGAGTGACAAACCCTGAAGAACTCGACGCCGAAGGATCCAACAGTGAACGGTTCCAATGGCTCGACCACGTTCAACTCGACCACGTTCAACAACCCGCGCTCGCGGAGTTTCACGGATATAAGCCCGTGCGTCAGGCGCGAAGCATAGATGGGCACGTCGAGTTCACCGATGACGTAGGGCAGGGCGCCGATGTGGTCTTCGTGTCCGTGTGTGATAAGGATGGCGCGAAGCCGGTCGATGTTCTCCCGAAGATACGTGATGTCCGGAATCCCAAAATCGATGCCGGGCATGTCTTCTTCCGGGAACAGAACGCCCGCGTCGATGACGATGATGTCGTCGCCGTATTCGAGGGCCATCATGTTTTGGCCGATCTCACCGAGACCGCCTAGAGGTATGAGTCTTAACGGAGTGTCAGGCATGTTTTGACCGTCAGTCGAACATTGAGAGCTGTTTGGCGGGGTCTGGTGGATCCGGTACCTGAGCCTTCGCCGCCGCTTGCTTGACTCGTTCGATGAGTCCTGGCAAGCTCTCGAAATCCTTTTGGATTGCGGGTTTGAGTTTCGGATTGTGCAGCGCCGCCGCAGGGTGGTACATCGGGAACACTACGATGTCTCTCCATCGTCGAGGCCTGCCGCGCGCCTTGCTTATGGTCTCGTTGGGGAAGAAATTCGAAAACGAAAATCGACCAAGGCAGACGATTACGCTAGGCGAGATGATCTCAATCTGTCGATCGAGATACGGTGTGCAGGAATCGAGTTCGGAGGGCAGCGGATCGCGGTTGCGAGGCGGCCTGCACTTGAGCATGTTAGCGATGTACACGTCGTGCCGCTTCAGGCCGATTGCGGCGAGCATCTCGTCGAGCAGATGGCCGGCCGGGCCCACGAACGGGCGACCGTCACGGTCTTCGTAGCGCCCGGGACCTTCGCCGATGAACATGATCTCGGCGTCGAGCGAGCCTTCTCCCGGAACGGCGTTTTGCCGGTCACGAGATAGTTCGCATTTCTCGCAGCCGTTGATCTCTCGGACGAGATCGTCGTAATCGGACACGATCAGCCCCCCGCGCAGCATGAACATTCACGATCGCCCGAGCCGTCTGTTCCTCGCCATGGCTCGGCGCCTGTTGGGATTCGATCCGCGCCCCTTCAATAGCTAGATGCTAATCGATAGCGTGAAGAGATGTAAAGCGCGGCGGTTCTGGGTTTGAGTCGATTTGCGATGTGCCGTTTTTGTCAGCGCGAAACCATGCAGGAATCGGTCCCAAGACGTGTGCGGGCGACATTCGCCACACACTGCACGGGGGGTTGCGATTCGTTCGTCTAGGAACCTGTGAGCAACTGTAGTCCGTAGTAACCAGCCATGGCCACGGTCGTGACCTTGATGACTTTGCCGGAGATGACAATCACAAGGAACTTGCCGACTGGGTAGCGCCCGGTTCCGGCCCAAATCCCGGCGATGTCAAACGGCAACGGAAGGGCGGCGAAGGCGAACAGAGCCGCTCCGCCCCATCGTTGAGTCAGGGCTTGGAACCGGTCGTAGACGGCTCCCTGCTGGATCACTTTTCGTCCGCTGGCGCCGATCAGGTAACCGATCATCTCGCCCATCGCGGCGGCGACGCCGCCTATCACGCCGGTCAGCAGCGGATTGAGCACCGAGCCCATCGCGAAGGTGTATGCAGGAGCGGGTGTCGGGATGATGACTGTCGCGCTGTTGCCGAACTCGGCGATCGCCACCCCGAGATAGCCCCAGTTGCCCAGATTCGTGAAAGAACTTCTGAACTGGATCATCGCGTATACGATCGCCGCCGAGGCGGCCAACAGCAGAACCACTTGGAGCCCGACCGCGGCCTTTGCGAGCCAACCAGACTGAAGAGGCGACATGGCAACGTCTAACGGAGCCACGAAGGGGGCGCGTCCGATGAAAGGCGGTGGGGGAACGACGACTACGGACGGAGGGCTTGAGTTCAGTGTTGCTTGCATAACTCATCCTCCTTTCGTAGCGCGGTTTGGTTCATTCTCTTCATTTGATGTTATCCTCATCCGCGAGATTCTGAATCGTCTGATTCGGCGAATTCCGTAGGGCAATGCGGGCGGTCTTGTTCTAGCCCAAACGGCTGAGTAGCTCGGTCACCCAGTGGTACTAGATCGTTTCTTCATGAATGGATTTGCAAGCCTGTTGCCGATGGGTCTCATCCTGTATAATCCGTGCTTGTCCGAACATTTGGTAGCCCGGGCGAGGGGTAGGTGATTGAACGCACTAGGCCGGCACCTGTTGCTGGAGTTGAAGGAATGCAACCGAGAACTGCTGGATGATCTCGACTTTGTCAGGCAGGCGATGCACAGCGCCGCCAACGAAGCCGGGGCGACCGTTGTGGGCGAAAGCTTCCACAAGTTCGATCCGGTCGGCGTGACCGGCATCGTTGCCATCGCCGAGTCGCATCTCTGCATCCACACTTGGCCCGAACACGGATACGCGGCCGCCGACGTCTTCACCTGCGGCGATGAGTTCGATCCACACAAAGCAGCCGACATTCTCATCGGGAAGCTCGATTGTTTAGAGCCGTCCATCGAAGAGATACAGCGTGGCCTTCTTCCTGACGGGGACGCCCAATCGCTCTCCGGCGTACAGGCTCGATGATCGAAGGACCGCCGGACGGCGACTGGCACTACGAGCTGATTACCCCTGGCTTGATCCAAGCCGAGCGAGTCATCAAGCGAATCCACGCGGGCCGAACCCGATACCAATACGCCGAGGTGATCGAGGGCGCCGCGTTCGGCCACAGCCTCGTCCTTGACGGCAAGACTCAGTCTACCGAAGCCGACGAATTCGCGTACCACGAGGCGCTGGTGCAGCCCTCGATGATCGCCCATCCGAACCCCGTCGACGTGTTCGTCGCCGGAGGAGGGGAGGGGGCCACGATCCGCGAAGCGCTCTCCCATAACAGCGTCGAGCGAGTCGTCATGGTCGACGTAGACAGCGAAGTCGTCGAGCTCTGCCGCCGCTACCTTCCCAACCACCATCGAGGTTCGTTCGACGACCCGAGGCTGACTCTTCACTACGCCGACGCGTTCACTTATCTGGAATCGACCGACGAGCGATTCGACGTCGTGATCGTCGATGTCCCTGATCCGCTTGAGGAGGGCCCGGCGTATTTGCTGTTCACGCAGGAGTTCTACACCCTGTTGCGGAACCGGTTGAAGCCCGGCGGCGTCGCGGTGGCTCAATCGGGACCGACCGGACCCGCGTTTTACGAGCAATGCTTTTCCGCTGTGGCGAACACGGCTGCCAGCGTCTTCCCATCGGTGATCCTCAGCGAGGCCTTCGTACCCGCGTTTGCATCGACCTGGGGGTTCGTCATCAGCTCTCTGGGACCTGACCCAAGCGATTTGTCGGTCGAGGAAACAGATCGACGAATCGCCGAACGCGTGACCGGCGAGCTTGGATACTTCGACGGCATCACGCTTCACGGGATGACGTCCGTGCCCAAGTATCTGCGCACGGCGCTGGCCCGAGAAGACCGAATCATCACGAAAGCCAATCCGCTCTACGTCCCTTAAGAGAGCGATTAGTGGCCTCGTGGTCACCGGAACCGCAAGCGCCGCACAGCGTGTCCGACAGTCGCTCGAACAACGTTCGCGGTCGGTATCCGGAAAGCGCGAATTGTGATTTAATCTAAGTCGACGCGCTGGTCTGATCAATTCCCTGAGCGGAGTTTTGTCACACGGGCTGCGACCACTGACTTTGTCGAAATTGAATGAACCGCCGGAAGACGCCAATCGATGAATTCTGACATCCTCGCAGGCTTGAATCCGCGCCAACGCGAAGCCGCCGAGACCATTGATCGACCTTTGTTGATCATCGCAGGACCGGGCAGCGGTAAGACGCGCCTCATCACCTATCGCATCGCATACCTCGTCCGCACCGTGGGAGTTTCGCCGCACCGCATAGCGGCCGTTACGTTCACCAACAAGGCGGCGCACGAGATGAAGAACCGGCTGGCGTCGCTGGTTCGTTTCGATGCCAACGCCCTGACCGTCGGCACGTTCCATGGGTTTTGCGCCAAGATACTGAGGATCGACGGAGAGTCGATCGGTCTGGACCCCAACTACGTTATCTACGACGACGCTGACCAACTCGACCTCATCAAACGGAGCATGCGCGAGACCGAGATCGATCCGAAGCGGTACCCTCCTCGAGGGTTTTTGTCCGCAATATCCAGCGCAAAAAGCCTGTTGCTGGACGCCGCCGGGTACGCCTTGGGGACTGCGACTTACTACGAAGAGCTCATCAGCAGGGTCTATGAGCGGTACGACCAACTCATGGCCCAGTCGGCGGCGGTCGATTTCGACGACCTGCTGCTCAAGGCGCACCAGATGCTCGACGGACAACCGGACGTGGCACGGAAGTACCAGGAACGGTACGTCCACTTCATGATTGACGAGTTCCAAGACACCAACACCGCCCAGTACGCGATCTCCCGATTGATGACTCAAGGGCATCGGAATCTGTGCGTGGTGGGCGATCCGGACCAGTCCATCTACTCGTGGAGGAACGCGGACATCCGCAACATCCTCAGCTTCGGCGACGACTTCCCCGACGCCAAAGTGATCGCGCTGGAGCAGAACTACCGCTCGACCCAGACGATTCTCGATGCGGCTGGCAAGCTGATCTCGCCGAACTCTCAGCGTGTCGAGAAGGAGCTCTTCACCGACAACGGGAAGGGCGTTCCTATCGTTGTTGAGGAAGGGTACGACGAAGAAGAGGAGGCCAGGAAAGTCCTCGTTGAGATCGGCGCGCTGACCGCTCCCGCCGGCAAAGACGGCAAGCGATACGCTCTCGGCGACATCGCGGTGATGTACCGCGTCAACGCCCAGTCTCGTGCCCTGGAAGAAGGCTGCCTCAGATACGGAATTCCGTACCAAATCGTCGGTGGCCAGAAATTCTACCAGCGGCAAGAAGTCAAAGACGTGGTCGCCTACCTTCGCCTCATCGCGAACTCCGACGATGACGTTGGACTCAATCGGGTCATCAATCAACCGGCTCGAGGCATCGGCCGTCGAACGCTCGACGAGTTGGCGCGTCTGGCAAGGGATCTCGACATCTCGATGTTCGAGGCGATCTCCAGGATCTCGCCCAGCGACAGTCAAGCTGGAATCATGGCCACGAACCCGTTCACGACTAGGGCTACCAAGGCGCTCACCGACTTTAGAGACCTCATCCTCGCGCTCAGGGAACGCTCGAAAGAGATCAACCTCGTCGATCTTATCGACGAAGTCATGGAGCGGTCCGGGTATGCTCGATTCCTCCGAGAGTCCACCGACCGAGGCGAGGACCGGCTGGACAACGTCACCGAATTCAAGAGCGCCGCCAGCGACTACGTCAACCTGGAGATGCGAGAAGCGCTGACGGCGTTTCTCGAGAGCGTTAGCCTTGTCAGCGACATCGACAGCATGGAAGAAAAGCCCGAAACCATCACGCTGATCACGTTGCATCAGGCTAAAGGTCTCGAATTCCCGGTCGTGTTCATCGTCGGGATGGAAGACGGCTTGCTGCCTCACCAGCGTTCGATCGACGACCCGTCCGCGGTCGAGGAAGAGCGACGGCTTTGTTACGTCGGAGTGACGCGAGCCAAAGAGCGCTTGTACCTGATGCGAGCGTTCCGTCGCGGATTCCGAGGCGGTATGGGACCCAATGCGCCTTCCAGGTTCCTGAGCGACATCCCTCGTAGCCTCATCAAGCAGGCTGAGGATTCCGAACCGGCGGAGAAAACCACCACGCGTCCGAGTCGGTCTACGCCGCGGCGCAGAGAACAGGACGGGCAATCCGCCGGCAGGCGTCGGCCGGGGTTCGAGTTCACAAGCAAGACGAAAACGCCGAGCGACAGCCGATCTCGCGAAAGCAAGCCCGATCGGGGGGTTCCGCCGAACAAGGCTCAGGGTCCGCCGCGACCGCGTCCCAAGCGTGCAGCCGCGTCCTCGAGAGGCGGGCCTGGGTTTTCGACTGGAGATAAAGTTCGCCATGGCGCCTTCGGTGAGGGCATCATCCTCAGTTGCGAGCCATCAGGGTCGGACTATCAGGTGACGGTTGCCTTCAAAGAAGGGCACGGCGTAAAGAGATTGCTTCTGGGGTTTGCCAAGCTCGAAATAGTAGGGCAAGAGTAGGTTCCCGTCACGCCCCGCATCCACACCCACGACTCGATCGCCCAACTCCGTCGCAGCCAAGGCCGCAGTTGCACAAAGCGCCCACAGCGGGTTTGCGATGAGTTTGGGTCGGCGCCAACTTTGCGGAATCAGAACGTGCCCCCAGCGTCTAAAATCGCAGGCAGTGCCTGCTAACTAATCCGTGCCAAAACTCGGAAAGGTCTAAGAGATAAACTTAGATTTAGATTAGGTTTTGGTTTAGGATAGTGTCAAGGTGAAGTATGGACCCATTAATGAGCACTTTCGGCGAGGAGCGAGCTCAGCGCCCAGGGACGACGCCAGTTTCGCGGTTAATCGAGCGGCCGGCGCCGACGCAGGGCCGTGCTTGTCTCGAGACGGCGGAAAGTGCCGAGACGACGCAGGCAGATAGGGTCGGCCAAGAAAGCGCAGGTAGCACTGGTTAGGGTCCGGACGGCAAACAAGGCAGCCGGCACATTGGTTCGGCTATTGCCCGGACCTCGCCTGTTGCTGAGCGAGCCATTCAGACTGTGCGAGTAAGCCATCCGGCGACTTGGCCCGGAGATCGTAATACAGCGGGTTATACGGCTTGGACTCGTCCCTGACCCATCGACGCCCAGCGGCCACGTCGCTGGCGCGACCCCAACCTGTCTCGTTCGCGGGCGCCGTCCGATGATTGTGTAGGTCGTGATCTTTGTTCGTCCTGGGCCCGTTGCGTCGGAACCGTTTCACCAATCGCTGACAGGCCCCGGATTTCGATAAAGGTGCTGGCTGTTCACAACTCTTCGATCGCCGCGAGTTTTCCTAATGGGTCCGACTCAACCTCGACCACAGCTTCGTTGCGCCAAGAACGAACAAATGGATTGAGCTGGACAGATTGACAACCAAGACGCCCAGCGCGCCGCCGAAGATCATGAACCCCCAAGGGACGAGGTACGCGAACATGTCGTAGGGGTCATGATCTTGTCGAGCACAACGCGCGTCCCCGGCCAAACCGACCATGATCACCGCGCCTGCCACCACCCACACGAATAAACTCACTCGGAACAACCGCCGTTGTACCGCGACCAGATATCCCAGTCCGAAACCGGGCGCCAGATTCAGCAACGACCCGACGAACAAGCGCTTTGGACCTGCCATTTCCCGGAACTGGGATTGTCGTTTCGGTGGAGATTCTGAAGGTGCGTTCCGGTCTAGGCTTCGCCTCAAGTTCGGTCTCCTGCTTGCCAGCGGTCCGCGCTGGGGTTGCCCCATGGATGATTAGCTCGTATCAAACGGCATTTCGAGCAAGGCGGCAGCTATCGTTTCGTAGCAGTGCCATCGTCGCTTGAAGTCTGACACTCCAGTCCAATGCGTCCAGTTCCAACCGTGATGTTTGGAGCCGAAGGATATTCGTTCGTACGACACTGTCACATCGCAGCCGCTTTCCGTCAATTCCTTTGTCACGGTTTCGTTCTCAGTCAAATGATCCGCGACAATCGAAGCGGATCTTGGGCCGTGCACCACGGACCATCGGGCATCACGAGAGCGGATCTCGTAGTCTCGGAACCCCTGTTCGATGCGTGTGTCCGAAACTGTACAGATGATGTGATAGCCGTCACCAATATCATCGCAGTCTGTTTCGACTCTGACCCGCTTTATCGGTCCGGCAGCTATAACGAGCGTTCCAGAAGGTTCATCGTCCGCCAACTGCGCGTCTATCCCGAGTTCAACCAAGGCGACTCGAACCTTGTCTGCTACCGTCTTCTTCGCTATTCTCTCGCTTTCGCTATGCCGTCTTTCTTCTTGCTTGCGAGCAGTCGCTTGCAGGAGTTCTTTTCCCTGCTCCGGGGGAGCTGTTCTCGGTTTTGCGCAGCCGATTTCGGCGACTGCAATATCCAACCACGTCGTATCGCCAATACTTGGCGCGGATCCCAACCACTCACTTTTAGAGTCACTGCGGTCTTTTCCAGCGCCCGGTTGTAAAGTTTCTCGTGTATTTCGTATTCAGTTCCTGACACAGTCACATAATACCGTGTGTAGTCGTCTCCCCGGCCCTGGACCTCGCGCTTGCTGGAGACGAGTCCGGCTAGCTCAACACTTCCCGTCATGAATTCTGCCAAATTCATGATCGCGACGACGAGGCCCGCGAGTACTCCCATTGCACCCAGAATCGTGGGCCACCAAATAAACGCCCCAGTAACCCAGGGCGCGACAATCCCCGCGGCGCCGCCTCCGATTAAACCGAGCGCAACCCCCCATCCAACAGCAGAGTCAAAGACCTCCTCTGCGGTGACATACCTTTCGTTTTGGGCGCTCGGCGGGTCCAAGCCTTCTCGATTGGTCGTTTGACGGAATCCTCAGTGCTATCGTCAAGTTATGGGTGAGACGCGCTTATATGCCAATAACTCAAGAGATCACCGTCAGGTCATTCGGTATTATATGAGTAACACCCACACGATCTCCTGGGCGGATTGTACCGCAATAACGATGCAAGGGATGGGTGTCGTGGGGATCGGCGATTTGTGTAGCGGTGGCTTGACGACAGGAGCCGCGAAGCCGAATACACTTCGTGCGCCCGGGTGCGACATGACAATTTGAAGACGTGGCAGGGAGGGCTGGTAGCGCGTACGGGATTCGAACCCGTGATCTCCACCTTGAAAGGGTGGCGTCCTAGGCCGCTAGACGAACGCGCCACGTTCGGCGTATCGGATCCGGCACAATCTTATGTTGATGGTAGCGCATACGGGATTCGAACCCGTGATCTCCACCTTGAGACGGTGGTGTCCTTGGCCCCTAGACGAATGCGCTATGTGACCTCTTGGAATGATGGCTGGGGATAGAGGATTCGAACCTCTGCTTACAGATCCAGAGTCTGTCGTCCTACCGCTAGACGAATCCCCAGCGGTGGAATAGTCCCACCTTCAGACTAGCATTATATCAATCCAGGCATCGCCCCGCAAACCTAGCCACGCGTCTTATACGTGTCATTTCCGTGCTGTCGAAGCGTCGGATTTCGCTCGAAACAACTGCACTCGAAAGGTTGCGCAACACTACGGAGAGCGGTGTCATTAGTTGTCCGTAAACCGACATTCATGCTGTCTCTGGACATCCATCTTTCACTTACGTATCCTAGTCCGGTCGTCACGGATATGTCAGATTCCGTGAACCACGAGATTGACGGAGCGAAAGGAGTCGGAAATTGGCTAGTTTCAAAGTTGCCACACAGAAACCGCCCGGCGTCACATTCGACATGGCAGGCGGCTCGTACGAGCTTGAAATGGAGTCGTTGAACTCGATCGATGCCGAGATCGTGGAGATCGCGGCAGACAGCGAAGAAGAGTTCATCGCCGCGGCCCGCGACAGCGACGCGATCATCGCCCGTGGCCGTCGAATCACGAAGAACATAATCGACAATCTCGATAACTGCCAGGTTATATCGCTTGGCAGTGTCGGCGCGGACTCAGTGGACGTTGCCGCCGCAACCGCCCGGAACATCCCGGTCACAAACGTTCCGGATACGTTCATCGAAGAAGTTGCCGATCACACGATCATGCTGATGCTGGCGACGTTCAGACGGCTCCTGACAATGGACGCAATGTCGCGAGACGGCCGATGGAGCCAGGGCAGGCCGCTGCTTTCCGAGTTCCCGCGTCTCATGGGACAAACTGTTGGCTTCATCGCGTTCGGCCACGTGCCCCGGGCGACCGCGCTCCGCTTGGCGCCGTTCGGCGTTCGGATGATTGCGTACGATCCGTACATCGAAGAGCTCACGATGTCGCCCTATGGCGTCGAGCCGGTCAGCTACAATTACCTCCTCGAAAACTCGGATATCATCTCGATGCACGCCCCAGCGACGCCTGAAGCTGAGCACATGCTGCGAGAGGAGCACTTCCGCAAGATGAAGCCTTCGGCGCTGTTCATCAACAACGGCAGGGGACCGACCGTCGAAGAGGCGGGCCTGATCAAGGCGTTGCAAGAAGGTTGGATCAAAGCGGCAGGCCTGGACGTGCTCGAGCAGGAGCCGCCGGATCCGGAGAATCCGCTTCTGCACATGGACAACGTCATCCTCACGCCGCACGTGGCCTCGGCCTCGGCGCGGATGGGACCGGAAACCCGGCGACGTGTCGGTCAGGAGATCTCGTTAGTTCTTTCGGGACGGTGGCCGCGTACGTGCGTGAACCCGTCCGTCCTCGAGAACACCGACCTTCGCCGATGGCAGCCCTACTCCATGGAGCGGGGCCCCGGCTCCTAGCTCCGCAACGCGAAACCAGCGGTTACAAAGAGGCAGGTTCGTCATCGAGCCCGCCTCTTTTTCGTGGCTAATGTTAACCCTGTCCAGCCGCCGCCGGCGCTCTGGGCCTGGACGCGAAAGCGATGCCAGCCATCGTCACGACGCCCAGCACGGCGAACGTCATGAAGGCGGACGTGTAGCTGTCGGTGATGTCGAATATGGCGCCGGAAACGACCGCGCCGATCGCCTGTCCAAGCGACATGAACGGTTCGGTAACCCCTCGAATCGTGCCCAACGAAAGGCGGCCGAAGTAGTCGGCGTACGCTACCGGCGGAACGACCAGCAAACCCGCCAGTGCGAACCCGAAGACTCCCGAGTAGACGTATGCCTCGATCATGCTGTCCGCGCCAATGAACGAGACGGATGCCACCACCATCACCGCCGCGGTCAGCATAAACGAAATGCGAATCGGAAGCCGTTCCACGATCCAACCCCAGATTACACTGCTGGCCGCCATCGAGAGCGCCATCACGCTGATCGCCGACGCCGCGACGGTCGCTCCGAGATCCTGATCTCGGAAATAGGCGACGAGGTGGATGTTGGTTCCCGAGTGGACGACAAACAACAATCCGACCCCAACGGCGAGCAGCCACAACGTCTTGGTCCGCATGGCTTGGCGAGCGGTCCAAATAGGTTCATCTGCAAGTCGCTGTTTTCCGCCGTTCTCGGTGGGCGAGTCAGCGGGCGCCGAGTCGCCGTCGGGCTTCAACCCGAGGTCCTCGGGAGTCTCGGCGATTAGGAAAATTACCGGCGGCAACGCGATCACCCACGCCATTACGCCCAGCACTATCCAGGCGCTCTGGTAGTCGCGGAATGCGATCGTGACGGACGCTATCAGCGGGAACAGAACCATTCCGGATGAGTGCATCAGCGACAGCAGCCCGACCGCTCGTCCTCGCATCCTGATGAACCAACGGGACGCAACTACCGACGGGCCGATCTGGAGCGGGCTCGAGAAGATCATCCTGCCTGCCCCATAGGCTAGGTAGAACGTCAGCGGTGCAACGGCCCAGGCCAGGGACACCGTGGCAAGACCGAGCACGAACACGCTCGTGGCGAGCACGACTCTCGCGCCGTATCGATCGATGAGCCAACCGATTCCGGGCGAAGACGCCGACGCAGCCAAGCCACCGACGCTCGCGGCGCCGGCGATGAGGGTCCGGCTCCACCCTAGCTCCTCAGAGAGCGGGTACACGAACACTGCCAGCGTGATGCTCGCGGTGGCGTTTCGCACGAACATCGAGCTCCCCGCCGAAAACAACACAACCCAACCGTAGTAGAACGGGGTTCGCTGGGCGAGGCGTTGGGCTGTTTGCATCCACACCACAAGAGAAGGCAGGTTGGACCGAGGGGCGGGCTTCGTCGGGATGCTACCATCGGCCTCAACCGTCGTCAACGAGCCGTGCGGTGGATTGTCGCGCTAGGCTTCGAAGCTTGTTCGAGTTACCCATACTTGCTACAATCGCCAATGGTTCGGTAACGGTCGTAAGCTGGATTTTTTGGGCGTGCGCCCCTGAATTATCTCTCCGAATTTCACTGTCAACCCGAATGCAGGAAGGTTTTGATTTTGGCTGATATCAAAGTAGCGATTATCGGCGTCGGCAACTGTGCTTCGTCGCTTGTACAGGGCATTCAAAAGTACGCCGATGCGAAGGCAGACGAAACGATCCCAGGCATCATGCACCCAGTCCTGGGTGAGTATGGCATTGGGGACGTCAAGGTCGTGGCGGCGTTCGACGTCGACTCCAACAAAGTCGGTCTCGATCTCTCAGAAGCGATCTATGCCGAGCCGAACAACACGTACAAGTTCTTCGATGTCCCGAATCAAAATGTGACCGTTCAACGGGGCATGACCCACGACGGCGTCGGAGAATACATGTCCGAGGTCATCACGAAGGCTTCCGGTCCCACCGACGACATTGTCGGAATTCTAAAAGAACGCGAAGTCGACGTAGTTATCAACTACCTGCCGGTCGGTTCCGAAGAAGCCACGAGGTGGTACGTGGAGCAGGTGCTGGCCGCCGGTTGCGGGTTCATCAACTGCATCCCTGTCTTCGTGGCCAGCGGCGAGGGCGATTACTGGCAGAAGCGTTTCCGCGACGCCGGCGCCCCGATCATCGGCGACGACATCAAGTCCCAGGTCGGCGCGACGATCATCCATCGGGTGCTCGCCAGACTGTTCATGGACCGAGGCGTGCAGCTCGATCACACCTACCAGCTCAATTTTGGCGGCAACTCCGACTTCCTCAACATGCTTGAACGGAAGCGTCTGACCTCCAAAAAGATATCGAAGACCAATTCGGTTAAGTCGCAGGTGGATTACGACCTGGAACCCGAAGACATCCACATCGGCCCCAGCGACCATGTGCCGTGGCTGTCGGACCGTAAGTGGGCCTACATCCGACTCGAGGGCACCAGTTTCGGCGATGTCCCGCTCAACGCGGAACTCAAGCTTGAAGTTTGGGACAGCCCGAACTCCGCCGGTGTCGTGATCGACGCCATCCGGTGCGCCAAGATCGCCAAAGACCGGGGACTGTCCGGTCCGATCCTGGGGCCGTCGGCGTACTTCATGAAGTCTCCGCCGGTCCAGTACACGGACTCTGAAGCCAAGGATATGGTCGAAGACTTCATCGTCGGCAAAAACAACTGACGTTTGTATCCATACGTTCTCCCTGACGCCGAACCAATGGGCTCCGGGCCGAGCGGAGGGATGAAACACAACTGAAATCTCGCCGTCACACCACGTGATTGGCGAGATTTCGTTTTCACGAGCAAATCATGGGGGCGCCTTCGCTAGCCAGATTCCGCGTTTGTCGATAAGATAGCCAAACCACGTCTGGCATCGCGGCCACGCCAGCGACGTGCACACGCTTCGCGGCGCGGATGCCTCAGAGCGCGTATGAAGGGGAGCTGATGCGCGGCAGTCTGAAAATCGGATTCATTTCCCCGTACGACCACGCCTTTGACGGCGGCGTAACGAGCCACATCAACAAGCTCGCCGCCCAATTCCGAGGCTGGGGCCACCGAGTGCGGATTGTGGCGCCGTGCTCGTCCCCGTCTATGGTTCCGGACGACGACTTCCTGCCCATGGGCCGCCCGGTCCCGATTCCCAGCGGCGGCTCCGTCGCCAGGGTCTCTTTGTCTCCATGGCTTCGTCCCAGGATCAAGGACCTTCTCGCGGACGAGGCGTTCGACATCATCCATCTGCACGAACCGTTCGCGGGGTTTGTGCCGTTCAACGTCATGACCGTCCTGGACTCGATGAACGGCGTTAATGTTGGCACCTTCCACACGTTCCAAGGCACCAAGCTCTACGGGATCGGCCTCCGGAAACTCATGGAGCCGTTCTTCCGAAGATTGCACGGCAGGATCGCGGTATCCGGACCGGCCTTCGATTTCATCAACGGCCATTTCCCGGCCAACTACGAGATCATCCCCAACGGAATTCGCGTCGAAGATTTCTCCGACGCGCTTCCGTTGCCCGAGCTCATGGACGGCAAGATCAATCTGCTGTATCTGGGCCGCCTAGAAAAACGCAAAGGACTCAAGCACCTCCTCGGCGCGTACGCACGGCTGAAGTGGGACTGGCCCGAATTGCGGCTCGTGGTGGTCGGCGCCGGAGACCCGGACGCTGATTCCCATCGAATGATGAGCGAGCGCAACCTCTCGGACGTTGTCTTCACCGGACGGGTATCGGACTCGGAGAAGGCGCGATATTTCAAGTCCGCCCACATCTACTGCTCTCCGGCAACAGGCAAAGAGAGCTTCGGCATTGTGCTCCTCGAGGCGATGGCGGCCGGCGCCCCGGTCGTGGCCACGGACATCGACGGCTACGCTGGCGTGATCAACCACGGCGAAGACGGCTTGCTCGTCCCCCCCAAAAACGACGAACAACTGGCGCGGGCCATCGACATGTTGCTTCGGGACCCAGGTCTACGCGAGAGGCTTTCGGAGAACGGCGTCAGGCGAGCCGATGAGTTCCGATGGGAACGCGTCGCGGGCCGCGTGATCGAGTATTACGAAAAATGCGCCGCCGAAGAATCGGCGGTTCTGTCTCGGTGACGGTCTCCAGATCCGGCGTGCCGATGAACGTTCCGTCGAATCGACAGGTTGGACCATGCCGTCGATAAACCGCACTCAGGCACGAGCGTTCATAACGGGACGCATCGCAACCCCAATCGCATTGGGGTTTGGACGGATCGGCATGACTCCGAATTCGTTGACGCTGTTCGGGTTGGTCATCGCCGCGGTCGGCGCATACCTCGCAAGCATTGGCCAGTTCTGGGGCGCCGGCACCGTTCTCATTTTCGCCGCGGTGTTCGATCTGTTCGATGGAGCGCTGGCGAGGGCCACCGGGAAGATTTCCGCATTCGGCGCCATGCTGGACTCGGTGGTGGATCGCGTTTCGGAAGCGATACTCCTGCTCGGGTTGCTCGCGTTTTACCTCGACGGCGACGATTCGATCGGCGTCATCTTGGTCTATATCGCCTTCGTCTTCTCGGTGCTTGTCAGCTACACGCGAGCTAGGGCAGAGGGCCTCGACGTCGATTGCACCGTCGGCATAATGACGCGTCCCGAGCGCGTGATCGTACTGGCGGTCGGGCTGATCGTCGGCCACTGGGTTCCTTTCGTCCTGCAGATCGCGCTCGGAATCGTGGCGGCTTTGTCGGCGCTGACTTCCGTCCACCGCGTTCTCCACACGAAGGCTGCCCTCAGAGACCGTGCCTAGGCGGTCGGATTCCGGTTAGGCTACAATGTCAGAGGCGTCCGTTCGACGGCGTAATGTCGTGCGCGACGGGCGATCTTTCGATCATTCAGGTACACGACATGCCAATCTTGCGCACCGACGACGAAGAGGCTATCCGTTCTCGTTTCGAAAACGAAAGGGATTCGGAAGTCCGGATTACGTTGGTGACACACAACCCGAACGGCGGATTGTTCATCCCGGGCCGCGAGTGCGATACGTGCCAGACGACTCAGCAAGCGCTTAACGAGATCTCGGCGCTCACGCCAAAGCTTGCGGTCGACACCGTCGATTTTTGCCGCGAGCCCGAGAAGGCGGCCGAACTCGAGGTGAGAGAATCCCGGTCGTTATCGTCCACGGACCGAACGGCGACGGCGTGCGGTTTTTGGATTCCCTTCCGGCTATGAATTCCCGCTGCTTCTCGACGCAATCATTCGGGCGTCAACCAGCGAGTCTGGGCTCGAGGAAGCGACAGTCGAGGCACTATCCGGAGTCGATGAAGACGTGCACATCAAGGTGTTCGTCACACCTACTTGACAGTTCTGTCCAGCCGTGGGCCGTGTCGCCCACGCGATGGCCGCTGAATCCTCGCACATAGTTGCCGACGTAATAGAGGTACAGGAATACCCGCAACTGGTTCAGGCATACGCGTTTCGGGGCGTGCCAAAGACGGTGATAAACGAACATCTTACGTTCACCGGCGCCGTTCCCGAGGGGACGTTCGTTCAACGCGTCCTCGAAGCGGTGGACTCCTCCGAAGTTGGCCAGGCGTCGGAAGAGCTCGGTTCCGAGCAATCTACGCTGATAGCGTAAGGGAATGGGAATAATGTGGCACGGCCTTAATAGAGCCGATGGGTGGTTGTCCGGCGCTTCCATGCGCGCCTGGACTCGGGTTGGGGCGATTGTCGCGCTTGCGGCGGCTCTAAGCGTTGCGATAGCGATCAACATGACAGGCAACACGGTGACTGCAGCCGAGGCGATTCGCGTGTTGGACACTTCTGTCGTCAGCGAATTTCCGGACGGCATGAGATTCACGGCGCAGGTCGAAGGTGATCACGAAATCGCCGAGGTTGCCGTTCGGTTTAGGATCGGTCAACAAACCAGAGGAGCGTACGAGTACCTCGAGTTCGAACAAGCCACATTGGTCGACTCTGAGCTGTTCTATAGGACCGATACGAGCGCTCGATACATCCCTCCGGGCACGATCATCAGATATAACTTCGAGATCGTAGACGCTGAGGGAAACGAGTTCGCCACCGAGCCAACGGACTTCATCTACTTCGACGCTCGGTTTGAATGGGAAGAAGTGGAGGACGGCCCGATCGCGGTTGCTTACCACGGCCCCGTCAAGACCCGAGCGGAGATCATCCTCGACGCGATAATTGAGACGCTGGGTCATATGGGACCTCTGCTCGGAGCGGACACCACGATTCCAATTCGAGTGACGATGTACAACAACGTCAAAGAGATGCTCGCAGCGTTGCCCCCTGGGTCGACGACAATTCGGCGGGAGCTCATCACGGAGGGTCAAGCGTTCACGCGTCTGGGAACCTTGCTCGTGCTCGGCGGCGGACGAGGCGCCACGGGCACCGCATCGCACGAGGTGACTCACATCCTAACGCACCGGGCGGGGGACAGCGTTCTGCGGAGAGTGCCTTCTTGGTTGAACGAAGGATTGTCGGAGTACGGCAACATCGATCCCGGATTTTCGTACGACATTGCCCTGGAGTTCGCGCTTGCGACCGACCGGTTGCTCCCGATTACGTCGATGCCAGTCCTGCCGAGCGACCCTGAGGACGTAATAATCTTCTACGGTCAAGCCAGCAGCGTCGTGCGATTTATGGTCACCGGATACGGCCCGGACGCGATGCGCGAGTTGATGGCGGAGATGAAATCCGGCACGAACGTAAACGACGCGATCGAGAAAGTTTACGGCGTGACGCGTGTCGAGCTTGAAAACCAGTGGCGCGATACATTGGGCGCATCCGAGTACGTGCCGCCTGAGCGCGACAGAGTGCTTCCGACTCCGGTGCCCAGGCGAAACATTCAACTGTTTACGTTGACTCCGCAGGCGGGATCGGAAACCATTGCAACACTCGTGGTGACTCCGACGGCGACGCCCGGACCGACCGTCGAACCAACGCAGGAGCCGGCCGTCGAGCCCACGTCGACTCCCGAGGCGCCGGCCCCGATTCCACCGGCCTCGACGCCGCCGCCGGCGGTCGCCAAGGCGATCGAGCCGGAACCGACTGCTCCGCCATCTTCCGGATCGGCTGGGATCGACGACGATTCCCCAGACCAAGGCGCTTCGTGCAGCGTGCCCGGTCACACTGGCGGCGGGCTCAGTGACCTGACGATGCCGGCCTTCCTTCTCGGCTTGGTTGGCCTTGGCCTCCGCAGACGGCGACGCTGATCGAAATGCAGGACCCGCGCGATTGGATCAAGGCTCTTGAGCAGACCTGGGTAGTGCGCTACCCGAAGCAGGCGTTGTCGACATTCGGCGTCACGAACTTCGGGTACCACGTCGTCACCGAACCGGTCTATTCGGAGCTGACGTCCGGTCAGCCGGAAGGCGTCGTCCGAACCGGACGCGTCGTCGCTGAGAGACCTTCGATCGTGACGCCGTACTACGCGTTGAACCTAGACGGCTTCAGTTCCGAAGCGTACGAATACCTGAGCTACCTGGCTGAGACCTACGGCCCCAACAGCCCCGGAATCATGTACCAGTACCGCAACGAGCCCGCCAACACGGACATCGTCGGCGGCGATCCGACCGAGATCGCAAAGAAAATCGGGGATGACCTCGACAAGCGATCCGACAACCTTGCGGTGGTGATGGTCGGAGTCGACGAGCTCTGGGACGTGGCTTTGCTCAAGTTCATGTACGAAATCACGTCGAGTTCGGCAACGCAAAACGTCGATGACTTTCGGTCGAAAGGGTTGCTCGACCCGACCCCCGGCGCGGGAGGACTGCCGGGAGCGGCGGTACAGCGCATCGAGCAACTGTTCGCCGATGCGGAGCGGGGCAAGGGCGTCGACGCGCTCAAGCGCGAGCTCGACCAGTGGGGCGTGTTCGAGATCTACCAGGACCGCTTCTTGTCGCTGTTCAGAGGACGACGGTCCTAGCGGGCGGTACGGTTACAACTTCGCCATCCGATCTCAGTTGCGATGGCCTTTATTCAGGCAATCGTCCGAAAACGAACCTTCTCGCCCGTGAATGACGATTCCCGGATCGCGGTCATGATCTCCTGGCGCCGTAGGTCGTCCAGGAAATTCGGCGCCGGTGAAGTCCCGTCGGCGATGCCCTGGACAAACTCTCGGACCAACATCCTGAATGGCATCATGCGTCCGCCTTGATCGTCTGAGAACGGCTCGAGACGCTCAGGTATCTGCAATTCCGCCAGTTCTTCGTCGCCAGCCTGAGCGCCCAAAAACGTGCCCAGCGGCGGCGGATTGAATCCGGCGCCCGGTTGCGGGGTCACAAGCGTACCGTCTTTGCCGTAGATCTCGACACGTGCGCCCGAACCGAACAGGGCCGCGGACGTGCCCGTCATCGCCGCCCAACCGCCCGAGGAGAACTCGAGTACGAAATCGTACGTATCGCCCGATGTCGCCTCGACCGATTCTGCCAGGTCTTCGTAGGTGCGGTCCGCGAAGTGTGTGTTCATGCTTCCGGATACGGCCGACATCTCTCCGAACCAGTTACGAAGGCAATCTATGTAATGCGAGCCAAGTCCGCCGAGAAATCCGCCGCCCGACGCCGCATCGTCCGAATCGCGCCACGGCCTGGCCCGGAAACCGTTCCGAAGACCGACCGCCAGGCTCATTAGCGCCATGTGCAGCGGGCCGACGTATCCTTCGTCGATGAGTTCCTTGACGCGCACGCGGCTGGAGGCGAACCTGAACTCGTGGGCGATCTTGCGGTCAATCCGGTCGATTTGGCCTTCTTCCACATTTGTCGCGCCTGAAGGGCGTTGATCGCCATCGGCTTCTCGCACAGCACGTGCTTGCCGGCGTCGAGCGCGTCTATGGTGATCGCGTGGTGGGACGAGGGCGGCGTTGCGATGGCGACGGCGTCGAGACCGTCGAGTTTGAGCATGTCACGATAGTCGGTGAACGCGTTCGGTATCGCGAACTGTTCGGCGGCGCCTTTGGCTCTGTCTTCATGCCGGGCGCACGCGGCGACCACATCAAAGCCTTCCGATTTGAACGCGGGTCTGTGCACCGTGCTTCCAAATCCCACGCCTAATGCGCCGATACGTATCTTCGAAACAGTCACACTTGCACTCCCGGGTCCAGTCTCGTCATGTTGGGCGAACAGGGACCGACAGCTACGGGCGTACTTTCCGGTCGTCGAGCTCGATCCGGACGCGCTCAACGTGTTCGCCCACGTCCCTGAACGTCTCGAATCTGCCGTAAGGCAAGCCGAGCCGCTCCATGTCATCCGCCAACCCGTCTCGCGCGATCACGTGGTCCGCAAATCGAGCCGCGTCGAGGTCCGACAGCCCGTCTCCGACGTAAATGACGGTGTGCCCCTGACTCTTGAAATGGGCAACGTACGAGTCTTTGAAACCCGAGGTTATCGGGACGCCGTCCGGGTCATCGTATGAGACGCGAATTCCGTCAGGCGTGAATTCCGTTTGGCCGGCGTGCATCTCGACGTCATCGAGCCCGAGTGAGTTGAGCGTGGCTCTCACGTAGAATTCGAGACCGCTGGATACGACGACCAATCGGACGCCGACGCCTTGGCAGTAGGCAACGAACTCTTCGAAGGCGTACCGAACGACGACGTCGCCCCTCACGAACTCTTCGATCTCATCCTGCGACGCTCGTAACCCGCCGTACTGCATAATGTTGCTTTGTTCGACGGTGTATTTGCCGGAGACGAATTCCGCTTCCATCTCCTTCCAGTTTTCGAGATCGAACGCTTCTCGTATCGCGACGCTCACGTTGCCCACGGAAACGGTGTCGTCGAAATCGCATTGAACTACAAGCAACGGCGTAATCCTCTATTTGTCCAGACTTAGCACAACCATGCTCGGATTATTCTTCCCCGCGATCGGCATTCCCGCCGTCAAAATGAGCATATCTCCGACCACGACGGGCGGCGAATTGATGCCAGCGTCGACTTCGTATCGCCACATTTCGCGTCCTGTCGATCGCTCCAATGCGTAGACCGTTCCGGTGAATACAGACGTGATGACGAGGTCGTTGACGACCGTCGCGCTGCCAACCACGATGTCGTCGAACTCCGTCTCCCACAAGACGTCGCCGCTTTGGGCCTCAATGGCGACCAAGCTGCCCGTACCGTCCAACGACTCGGTCTTCACTGATGTAGACGTGTATTTCGACGGGAGGTTCATGACCGGAACGTACACGATTCCATCGGCGTATGCCATGAAGGTCTCGACGCCGCCGAGGCTGCCCGGGTACACGAAGACCGTCTCCCCGGCGGGAACTTCCGAGAGATGATCGTTTTGATGAACGCCGACGCTTGTGACCCAGAGCTCCTCGCCGGTGTCGGCGTCGAATGCGTGCACCGTTCCGGTCTTGCCGGCCCCGATTGCGACACCACGAGCCCGACCGCCGATGTTGGCCACCGTTAGTATCGGCGACACATGGAAATCGAGGTCGAACAGATCGTGAGGTCGCACCTGGTTGAACCACGCGAGCTTGCCGGTCCGGTGATCGAGCGCGACCACGGAGTCGGTGTAGTAGTTCGGTCCCGGGCGGCTTGAGCCGTTCGGGTGCTCGTCGGTTCCTGGCCAAGGTCCCGGATTGCCTATGCCCCAATACGTCATGCCGCGCATCGGGTCGATAGAGGCAGGGAACCATGCTCCACCGCCGCTGTTGACCTGTCGGTTGCCCCAGATGTCGTCTGAGTCGACCGTGTCGAACTCCCAGACGATGCATCCGCTGGCTTGATCCAGCGCGTAGATAATGCCCGTGGCGTCGCCCAGGTACAACCCGAGCTCACTGCGAGGTGCTGTGCTCAGGTATACGAGCCCGTCGTAGACGATCGGCTGGATGTTGATGCCCTCGGTGTCCGTGAGTTGAATCGGCGCTCGCCAGAGCAGATCGCCGCTCGCGCCGTCGAGCGCCACGAAATCGGCTGCTGAGGAAGCAGCGAACACCTTGCCGTATCCGACGGCGAGACCGTTCGGAGCGATCGACCGCCCTTCGCCGGGGCTGTTCCAGAGCAGGTTGCCGGTGTTCACGTCGAAGGCGTAGATGTTGCTTGACAAGTCCTGTACGTAAAGCACATCGTCGATCGAAAGAGGACTTGATGCGATTGCGCCCCAGTTCGTTGTCTGCGGGAAGTCGAACGACCATGCGACATCCAAGGCGCCGATCGTCGCGGAAGAGATGTTCGAGTCGAAGTTGGCCCTGGTGCTGGAATAGTCTCTGTTTGGCAACGGCCAACCGTCGGCATTGCGAGCCACTTCTGGGGGCACAACCGGAGATGCAGGGTCGGGCGCGCATGTGCTCGCTTGAATCGGTCCAGCCGTCGTGTTGAGGCGTTCTTCGAGCTGAAGAACTTTGTCGCGCACGGTTTGTAATTCCGCGGCCATCTCACGATTGCGGGCGCGCTCCAGCTCCACCTGTGCTCCCAGTGTCTGCGTTTGCGCTGCGGCATTTTCGAGCTCACGCTCCGTCGCCAAGGATTCGATGTCGGATAGTCCGCCGCTGCACGACGACGAAAGGATTGCCGCGGCGACCACGGCAACCGACCACGCCGAAAGAGTTCTCACTGCTTGTGTGCCGCTGGCGTGATTCGTTTTCGATCGATATCGTTCCCGCACCCGTCGAATGGCTAACAATGCACGATCGACCTAAAGAGCAGGCAGGGCAGGACGAACCGACTCGCCGGTCCGCATAGATTCGTAGGCTGCCAACACGAACGCGAGATCTTTGGTTCCTTCGTGTGCAGACATTACCGGCTCGCGATCTTCTTCGATGCTCCTTCGGAATTCCGACACCATGCCTCGGACGCCGCGCCGAACTGCCGGGACCTGGACGACGCTGCTGCCGCCAGGCGTGTCGATGGTGAACTCGCTCTCCCTGGGATCGAACGCGATTCTGCCCCGAGTGCCCGTAAGTTTGATGGCCTGGAATTGGCCTTCCACGGGGATCGATCTCGAGTAGTTGATGACGCATGCCACGCCTCCCGGAAGGGTGGCCGTGGCCAGAATGCCGTCTTCGCCTTCGACCGCCGGGTAAAGCTGAGGCGGCTGGATCGCGTGGACAATCTCGGGGAAGCCGGCGATGTTGAGCACGATGTCCACGAAATGGATGCCGCCGTCGATGAACACGCCGCCGCCGTTCCGTTCCAGGTTCGCGCGCCATTCGCCCGGAGAGCCATGCCCTTCGACGACCATCTCGATCATGCGCAAGTCGCCTATGGGGTTGTCCGAGTCCGCTGCGCCCATGATCTCCTTGGCTCGATCCACTGTGTTCAGGAACCGATAGTTCTCCGCGATCATGAGCTTGATGCCCGCTTCACGCGCCGTCCCGGCCATCTCGGACGCCTCCTGGACCGTACGCGCGATCGGTTTCTCCATCAGCACGTGCTTCCCGTGACCGGCGGCTTGCCTGACGTTGTCCGGGTGGAGGTCGTGCGGAGTGAAGTAATACAGCGATTCGACCTTGGGGTCGGCCGCGGCTTTTTCGTAGTCGCCGAAATACCCTGCTCCTCCGTAGTCCTGGCAATATCGGCGAGCTTTGTCGACATCGCGGCTCGCAAAATAAAAATCGAATTCGTCCTTCATGTCGTAGATGTCGTCGAGGACGATCCGGGCGTACCCGCCACACCCGACGATGCAGATCGATAGTTTCATGGCGTCTCACCTTCGTCAGCAGTTGAAATCGGACACGCGTCGCCCGCGTTAATGTTTGTGCGGGCGGCGATGTTGGCGTCGTTCGCGCTACGTGGACTCTACAAGATGGCGAAACCGCAGGCAAGGTCAGGGAGTTCGCGGCGGTGGGTCAGGATGCTGCAAATTGGATCGAGACGCTGCGACCTATCGAACCGGTCGAGTCGATGCCAGAGCCCGCGTGCCCATCGCGACAATCAAGGCGCCGACGATTCCCAATGCGCCGAGCAGCCAGCCAGGCACGGACAATCCCCCGACGTTGGGCGGCACAGACGGCGCCGGGTCGCCAACGCTTATCAGCACCATGTCCACGTGCGTCGGACTGTCGCGGGTGATGACCGCGTATCTGATGTCGTTGATGAACGCGAGCTCCGTGTTCTCGGTCACGCGAGCCTGCACGGCGTAGGTAAATCGGTCGTCTATCAACGAGGAGTCGTACTCGAGTTCGAATGCAATCGGAGCATGGCCGGGTTCTTCGATCGTCAAGGCGGCGATGGTGATCGCGGAGGCGTCCGCATGCGACACGTCGACAAGCGAAACCTCGCTCACGGCATCGGCCGTGAGCTCCACCGCCTCACTGAAGTCAATCGTGCCCGTGATTTTGGCTACGGAGGGTGAAGGTCGGACCGAGAACGCGAAGGCGATTCGTGTGTAATACAGCGCTGTCAAGCCTTCGAACCCACTGTCAGTTCCGACGATGAGCCATAACCCGCCAGTGTCATCTGTCGTCGCCGACACCGAATCGCCGTCCGTTGCGACCGTCTTGAGTTTGTATTCGTCGCTGACGACTTCAGGATGACTGACGTTGCCGATGACGACCATCGATTCGCCGCCGTTGGATCGATTGCCTTTGTCGACGTTCGACCTCAACCAGCCGTTACCGTCCTGCTGTTCCGATGGCTCCGTGGCCGTGGCGCCTGCCTTGACGTACACGCTTTTGCCTGGGGAGCCGCCGATGCCGAATGAAGCGGCGGGAACGTTCGTCGCAAAATCGACTTCCGCTGAAACCGCGTAGTCGGTCGAAGGCTGAAGCCCGTCAACATACCGGGCGACGTACATGAACAGGTCGTCGCTTCGATTGTGCCCTTGAATGGAATATCCGTTGCCGGACAAGCCCTCGGGAAGAGCGCGAACGCCCGAATCCAGTTCGTATGTCGCCTGGTCGAAATCGGCCGGCAGGTCGGCGAACCCCGCAACCCAGCCGTTGGTGCCCCCATCGAATGTGAACTCAAACACCAATTCCGTATCCGGAGTTTGAGCAGCGGCCGTGGATGCGTTCAGAGTAACCAACACCACGACTGACAACGCGGCTACTGACAAGATCGCGACTAGACGGCTCGCAGGTAGGACTGGCTTGATGCCGAGCTTAGACATAAGACAACCTCGATAGTGTGCGTTAATACGGATCGGGACTGAGAACGAGCAACATGTTCTCGTCCGACCACTCGATGTCGGAAGTATCGTCGAACGCGCCAGCGACATTGCCCTGGAAGACCTCGGTCGCGTCTTCGAGCTCGGAGTCGTCGTCAAGTGAGAACGTCGAGTAGTGTCTGGCACGCACCCGCGCGATCAGATCGTCGAGCGTGGCGCGACGACCGTACTTGAACGAAATGGTCGTATCGAGACGCACCGCATCGATCGATTCGATCATGTCCTCCGTGTCATCTAACTCGTAGAGGCGAGTCTCTCTTTCCGCAAAACCAGGGAAGTACTGACCCCAGATGCTGCCCGCGTTCTGGCTCGGAGTCCTGGTGTAGATGAATATTTTGCCCGCCTCCGGGTCGACCGCGTGGAGTGCGTTTTCAATGAATCGTCGAAAGTCGAAATGATGGATTGCGTTGAACGTCGTAAGGTCGTGTAGCGAATGATCTTCCAGCGGCAGCGTTTCCGCCGTGCCGTGAACGGCGTAGAAGTTCGTGACGTCGTTGCTGGTCAGATACTGCACCGCTTGCTCGAGCATGGACTGGTTGGCGTCGACGCAAGTGAGATGGAGGTTGTCGATTTGCTGGAACATCAACAGATCGTAGCGGCCGCAGCCGCAGCCTATGTCGGCGACTTTGGTTTGGTCGAAGCCGTTGAGAGCGCCACTGATGACGCTGATCGGTTCGATGTCCGTCGTACGTATATCCCTGTACGTCGGCGCCACACGGGAGGAGTGGTTGCATATTGGGTGGCTCGTGTCCATGGCTGCTCCTTTGCAATAGGACTCGTCGAATCGAATTCGGTCCGGGGCCGCGGGCGGCCTCGCGCGTTTCCGCGCGGCCGCTTGTCGGTGCGATCGATTGGCGGCGCCGGCGCACACGCAACACCCCGATCACACGCGTGTTGTCCGTTGCGCATGGCGTCATCCGAACGAGTCCGATGGCGAATATAATTAACGGCGGCCACCTAGCTTGTGATAGGCCACCATTTGCGGACGCTCCCAGAGGCGCTGCCGGCCCCTTCCGGGAGTGGTACGGTACTGATCAAGGGTTTCGCAAGCGCGAACGCGGAACTGTGATTGTTGGAAGTCTCTGAGTGACGATCAGTTAGAGGTGTCGTCAACCGGGGAGTGGTGCCGCCACCGTATCAACGGCTAGTTTTGGTGTCAAATATTGGGTATTTGGGGAGCCGTGGGCCTGCAGTTTGGACCGAAGACGAACCGTACGGCCCGCGGCAGTCGGGCCCGACTATGCCGTTTCCTCGAAGTTGGTCGGTGAGTAACGACAAGTATGCTCAAAAAACTTGGTTCGCGAACGTTGCCTTCGTTGAAGTACGCCTTGGCTGGCGTCTGTTTGCTAACGTTGATCGCCACTGGCGGCGATTCGATGCGGTTGAACTCCGTGCAATACGTCGCTGCTCCCTACAGCTACGACATCATCTCGTGGCACCTCGCGAACTTCCTCTCAAAATGGACCCACAAGGTTGCCAGGTCGTTGCCCGGCATCGGCATCTCGGAGGAAGATCGATTAGCTCGCCTGGGCGAGTACTTTGCCCTCGCCGTCGAAGCCGGCGGACTCAAGTCGGACATCGACCGAATCGCGGCGGATTCGTCCGGTACGAGCGATCTAGCCGATGTCGAAGCCGAGTTGGAGCAAGTTCGCGCAAGAAAGCGCCAGTTGCGATCGGATGTCGAAGAGGCGATCGAGTCCGGAATCAGTGAAGTGGTGCGCGCCGCAGGACTGGGAGTGATCGGTGAGTTTGTCTTCCCGCCAGTCGACATTCGGCTGACCGAACCGCCGAAGGTGCTGGTCACGTCTCCACGCGATCGGATCGAGCGGTCCCTCGAGGTGCTGGTCGGCCCACACGTCGACGTCGGCGACCGTGAGGAGATGGAAGCCAGTCTGCTCGAGTCCGACGACCTGGCCGCGCTCGTCATCGACATCGGCGGAGTCGCAACGTACCCAGCGTCGCTTTACGACGGCGGCAATCTGCGCGGCACTTTGAGAACCGCGACGCACGAATGGCTGCATCACTATTTCTTCTTCAGGCCGCTCGGGCAGAACATGTTCAAGAGCTCGGAAATGCAGGTGGTCAACGAGACGGCGGCTGACCTGGCGGGACGTGAGCTCGGCGACATGGCGTATCGGTTCTTGGGCGGAACTATTGGTAAATCGAAGGACGTTGCTCCTGTCCGGTCATCGCCGGCGCCCGAGCCTCCGCCGGAGCCAGCAGACCGTTTCGATTTCGACAGCGAAATGCGCGAGACCCGCCAGCGCACGGACCAGCTGCTGGCCGACGGCGACATCGCGGAAGCAGAAGCCTACATGGAGCGGCAACGCCAGGTATTCGTCGCCAACGGCCATCCCATCCGCAAGATCAATCAGGCGTATTTTGCATTCAACGGGACGTACGCGGAAAGCGCCGGCTCTGCTAGCCCGATCGGCGGACAACTCCGCCGGTTTCGGGAGAGCGTGGCCGACATCGGCGAGTTCGTCGAGCGAATCAGGGGCGTGTCCGATTACGAAGAGTTCCTGTCGATGCTCGATGAAGATGCAATTGAAGCCGGAGGCGCTTACAACGAATCCGACGACCCCTTGCGCGGCGTTATCTTTAACGAGTCACCCAAACCATCCGGTGATAACGAGACAGTTCAAAACTGATGGTTGCCAAGTTTGTTCCTATGTTGGCTCGTGCTCGCCGGAACGATTGATGAATGAACAAGAGCGAAAATCGAGTGCCAAGCAACCATATCCCTGACTGCCGCACGGTCGATGTGTTAACATGATCGACGGCACGACAAACCGAAGGACGGGGAATGTACAGGCCTGAAGAGCCAGAAGTAAAGATCGCACAAATAATCGAGCGCATCAGGAAAGTGCTGGGTCGTTTCAGCCTGGGCAGCGGCGGTGGCGCCGGCTGGTGGGTCGTAAACGCGGTCTTCGTGGTCGTGCTGGCGATCTGGTTCGGAGCTGGATTCTTTACCGTTCAACCTGGTGAACAGGCGGCACTCCGCCTTTTCGGAGAATTCAACTCAGAAAAGGGACCGGGCCTGCACTGGTACTGGCCGACCCCCGTCGGGGCGCGAGACATCGTGAGCGTCGACCAAGTTAGGAAGCTTGAAATCGGCGTTCGAGGCGGCACCCCGGTGCTGGATGAATCGCTGATGATTACCGGCGATCCCGACGAGTTGGGACAGCCCGGCGAGGCTCCCAATATCGTCGACGTCCAACTCCTCGTCCAATACGACATCAAGAACATCGAAGATTTTCTTTATCGTTCTGTCGATCCCGAGGGCGCAACGATTGTCGCCGCCACCGAAACCGCCCTTCGGCAAGTGATCGGGAGCAGGCCGATCGACGATGTCCTGACAGACCAGAAAGAGGCGATACAGGCCGACACGAAACTGTTGCTCCAAGGACTTCTCGACGAGTACGAGACCGGGATTAACGTGCGCGTTGTTCAACTGCTTAACGTGTTCGCGCCCGAACAGGTGAAGGACGCCTTCGATGACGTAGTGCGGGCCAAGGAAGACAAAGCTCGGATCATCAACCTGGCTGACGCGTACAAAGAAGACATCCTCCCAAGGGCCAGAGGTGAAGCCGCGCGGCTAACCGAGACCGCGGAAGCCTTCAAACAAGAAAAGGTCGCGATCGCCGAAGGGCAGGCGGCGCGCTTCCTCTCGATACTGGCAGAGTATGACAAGGCCAAGGAAATAACGCGTCAACGGCTGTACCTCGAGGCGATGGAAGAGATGCTTCCAGGAATCACAAAGTTTATCGTTTCCGAGAATGCGGGCGGCGGCTTGCTCCAGTTCCTGCCGTTGACCGAAGAAGCAACCCGGGCCGCCGAATTCGGCGTGAACCAGCAGTAAGCTCAACGATATGAAATACATAGCAATAATACTAATTTTGGGCAGCGTCGCCGCGGGGATCATCGGTCCACAGGCGTTCTTCGTCGTCGACGAGAAACAGCTGGCGATCGTCACCAGGTTCGGGGAAGTGATAAGGTCCATTAAGAATCCCGGACTTGGCCTCAAAACTCCGTTCGTCGACAACGTGACGTACTTCGACAAACGCCTGCTGATCTTCGACGCTCCCCCGGATTCGTTGCTGACGTTGGACAAGAAGCGTCTCATCATCGACGTTTACGGCAGAGGGCGCATCAACGATCCGAAACTGTTCCGCGAGACTGTCCGCACCGAAACACAAGCGGCTGCGAGAGCTGTGGACATCATCTCTTCGGAGCTCCGGCGTGAGATCAGCCTCGATAACCAGGCCGAGATTATTACGACGAGCCGTGAACAAATCATGCTCAACGTGCTTGAAGGCGTCAGACCCGAGTTGACCCAATTCGGAATCGAGTTGGTCGACATTCGTATTAAGCGGGCCGATTTCCCGAACGAAATCGCCGAGAGCGTCTACGCTCGAATGCAAGCCGAACGTCAAAGGAAGGCCGACAAAGAGCGCGCGGAAGGCGCCGAAATCGACGCCACGGTCCGCGCTGAAGTCGACAAAGAAGCCACCATCATCAGAGCTGAGGCCGAGAAACTGGCAAGCATTACCCGCGGTGAAGGTGAAGCCCAGGCCGTCAAGATTTTCGCCGATGCGATTGGAACAAACCAAGAGTTCTACACCTTCCAGCGCAGCCTGGAAGCCTACCAGAAGATTTTCAAAGACAAAACCACGGTCGTGCTTCCCGCCGACAGTGACCTATTCCAGTTCCTGCAATCACCGATAGGCATGGGAACGACAGAATAACCCGAGACAGACGATCGACCAACGGGATCCGTTTGCCCTCGCTCGAATCCGTTCGTCTCACATGCATCCGTTCGGCCCCTCTAGCCCATCCGTTCGTCCTGAGCCTGTCGAAGGACCTCACTGGACCAACTCACGCCATCGAACCGATCGCCCCTCATCGCGGCTCGCATCTCACGTCGCGGTCGGACCCCCGCATCAGAACGCCTCGTATGGCTCCGACTTCACCGTCACGTACTCATTCGGCGGAAACTCGGCGAGCGCGTCGAGGTCGATGTCCGTGCCCCAGCCAATGCCGTCGGGTACGGTCGCGTATCCGTCTTGGATCGGGATCGGGTTGGTCAACACTCGCTCGTACCGCGACAAGAAAGTAACGAAGATCTCCTGCATAAAGCAGTTCGGGATGGTGGTGTCGAGGTGAAGGCTGGCCACCGTCGAGATAGGTCCGTTCGAATTGTGCGGAGCCACGCTCACGTAATGGGTCTCGGCGGCAGCGGCGATTTTCTTAAGCTCCGACAAGCCGCCGGCGTGGCAGATGTCCGGCTGAATGATCTTCACCGCGTTTTGCTCCAGCAGCGGTCTGAACTCCCATCGATTGAAAAGCTGCTCGCCTGTGGCCACCGGGATGTTCAGTTCGCGGGCGAGGGCGCAGATCGCCTCGACGTTGTCGAACATCACCGGTTCTTCGAGCCAGGCGATGTTGAACTGCTCGATGCTCCGCGCGACCCGCGATACACTCCACATGTCCAACCTGGAGCGGATGTCGATGCCGATCTCAACGCTGGGCCCGACAGCTTCGCGGACGGCTCCGACCAACTCAACACCGGCTTCGATTCGCTCTGGCGTGACAACCTGCGGGCCTTTGAACGGGTAGAACTTTAGCGCTCGATACCCGCTCTCCACGACTCGTTTGGCTTCGATCGCGTGCTGCTCAGGGGTCTCGCAACCCGCGAACCAGCCGTTGGCGTAAACCGGCACCTGGTCCCGGCTCTTGCCGCCCAGCAGCTCGAAAACGGGAACGCCCAGTGCCTTCGCCTTGATGTCCCACAACGCGAGGTCGATGGCGCTTATCGCGCTCATCGTCACCGGCCCACCCGTCCACGTCACCCGTCGGTACAACGATGTCCAGATGTACTCGATGCGGAACGGGTCCATGCCAACGATGAAGCGACCGAACTCTTCGATCTCCCCCGTCAACGCGGCGTCTTTGTATTGCAAGCTGCCCTCGCCGATGCCATGAATGCCGGAGTCCGTTTCGATTCGGACGAACAGCCAGTTGTTGCCGTCGTTGGACGGGGCTGTCGCGGCCATCCGGTATATATTGACTTCCGTAATTTTCATTGCGAACCGTTCTCCCGATCGTGTCTAGCGTGCGTAGATTCCCATTAAAATCCCCTGGGCGATTGTGTGACCGTCCATGGCGCTCAACAGCTCCGATTTGCCGGAGCCCGGGTCTAATGACAGCGGTGCATCAAGGGCGTATAGCTTGAAAAAATACCGGTGCGCTGGCCCTGATGGCGGGCACGGACCCCCGTATCCGGACCTGTTGAAATCGGTGGCGCCGTTGACGCCGCCGTGCTCGGCGATTGAGGCGCCCTCGGGGAATCCCGAGGCGTCAGATGGCAACCCATACACCACCCAGTGAATCCACGTCCGTCGTGGAGCATCGGGATCGTCTACGATCAACGCCAAGCTTCTCGCGGCATTGGGCACGCCGGTCCAGGTGAGTTCGGGCGAAATATCGTCACCGTCACACGTGAAGCGCGTGGGAATCTCGGATCCGTTGTCGAACTCGGGACTGGTCAGTTGGATGGTCGCGATGGCGGACGTAGCCCGCGGCGGCGCTGGCGTCGGAGCCTTGTCGCTCTCCGAGCATCCCGGCAACAGTGCGACAGCGCAGATCGCGAGCGCAACGATGACAACGATCCGGTGCATCTTGCGGATATGACGCATCAAGTCGGCTCCCGTTGGGATGGAGAAAATCGCGGGCCGGCGCCTGGGATCTAGTGCACACTCCGATCCTCACCGAGAGGGCGCTCAGTCCCGCCAGCGGGTATAATGGTAGCATCCCAAACAAAGGTTCGTCATTGACCGATCACACGACTCCGTCCGCCGTGTCCGTCCAGCTTTTCGATGAGTTCCAGGGGTGCGTCGACGAGGAGTGGATCGCGTCGATAATGAGTGTCGCCAGCGAGGTTTGCGAAACCGGCGCGGAACATGTCAGCATCGTCATCGCAGACGACGACACGGTCGCGGAGTTGAACACGAACCATCGCGGGTTAGCCGAGACGACGGACGTCTTGTCGTTCGCGTATACGCATTCGGGAACGTACTACGGCGATACTTCGAAGCACGGCGGCGACCCGTTGGACGCTGAGTTCATTCTGCCGCCAACGGAACAGGCAGGGCTGGGAGAGGTGATAATCTCCTATCCTCAGGCCGCGAGACAGGCTGAGGAAGCTGGGCACGACGTGTCCCAAGAGTTGGCGATCCTCCTTGCCCATAGCATCTCCCATCTGCTAGGTTACGACCACGAGCAAGATGATGAAGCGGCCGAGATGCAGGCCCTGGAAACCAGAGTCATGGATCGGGTGCGAGAGGCTGGATTGTTGAGTCAATCGGGCGAGGAACGCCGTGCCGAAAATGACTAAGCTTTTCGTAGCCTTGACACGTCTGAGAGCGGCGAACCGTTCTCGTTCAAGACGAGACGCGATATGACCAGCGAAGTGCTGTACAGGAAATGGCGTCCCCGAAAACTCTCCGAGGTAGTGGGTCAGGATTCGGTTACCCAAACCTTGCGGCGGTCGGTCGCGACCGGGCGGATGGCGCACGCCTACCTGCTCTGCGGACCGCGCGGCACCGGCAAGACCAGCACGGCCCGCATTCTCGCCAAAGCTATCAACTGCGTTTCGTCCGTCGATGGCGAACCGGACAACGAGTGCGAACCCTGCAACGCGATCAACGAAGGTAGGGCGCTCGACCTCATCGAGATCGACGCGGCGAGCAACCGCGGCATCGACGACATCCGCAACCTGAGCGACAAGATCAACTTCGCGCCGAACGAGTTCAAGTACAAAGTCTACATCGTGGACGAGGTCCATATGCTCACCGAGCCAGCGTTCAACGCGCTGCTCAAGACGCTCGAAGAACCTCCAGGCCACGCGATCTTCGTGCTCGCGACCACGGAGGCGCACAAGGTTCCGTTGACGATCATCTCCCGCTGCCAGCGTTACGACTTCCGACGCGTACCGCTCGACGTTACTGCCAACAAGCTGGCCGAACTCTGCGCGGCGGAGAACATCGAAGCGTCGCAGGATGCACTGGAGCTGATCGCCAGATCCGCAACCGGAAGCCTGCGAGACGCCGAGAACTTGCTCGAGCAGGCCGCCGTGTCTTACGGCTCGCCCTTGAATGCCGACCAAGTGCGTGAGATGCTCGGAATGGGCGGCGACGAGCAAGCCCTCGAGTTGACGAAATGCATCGTCACGAAGTCCGTCGCGGAGGGATTGAGCGTCATCAATCGAGTCGTGGTGGAGGGCGCCGATCTCGGACAACTGCAACGCAGCGTGACAGAGTTCCTGAGGGCCGTGATGCTAAGCAAGACGGGCGCCGCCACGGCGTTGGGCTACCCGGACGAGATATCGACCGTGTTGAACGAGCTCGCCGCCGGAGCGGAGCTGCCTCACCTGCTTAGATCGATCAAAGAGTTCAGCACCGCCGACACCCGCCACGACACATCCTCGCCGCTTCCGTTGGAACTGGCTTTGGTCGAATCCAGTTTGGAGCCGAAAGTCGAGATCGTCGCCGCGCCGCCGGCCCAGGTCGCCGAAGCCGGCTCCATGCAGCAGCAGCCCCGCCAAGCGCCGACCAAGCAAGCCCGGCCATACGTTCACGAGCAGGCGCCGGCTCAACGGCAAGGGCCTCAACGCCAAACGCCGCCGCCAGGCGCCGAACCGCAGCCGCTGCCGACCGAACCCGCCGCCAGGCTTCAAGTTCAATGGCCGCAAATTCTCCGCGCGCTTCGGAATACCGGCACGCGGTTCAAGCTCGACGCGCTGCTGCGCAGCTCCCGAGACTATTCGGTGGACGGCGGACGCGTCATCGTGAAGTTTCCGCACAACTCGCATTTCGACCGTATCAAAGAGGAGATGAGCAACCCTGCCGTGATGAAGGAGTTCAAAGACGTCATCAACAAGGCGATGGACGGCGACTACGAGTTCGTGCCCGAGATCGCCGGCGAAAGCAACGGCCAGTCTGTAAGGCAGGCCAACCAGAGCCATCTGGTCCGTGCGGCTCAGGCGATGGGCGCCAGGGTCGTCGATCAAAAGGAGGACTCCGAACAGTGATGAACCGCAAGATGATCAAGCAGGCGCAGCGGCTTCAGAAGAAGATGACCGACCTTCAGACCGAACTCGAGTCCGCGACGGTTGAAGCGACCGCGGGAGGCGGGATGATCACGGTCGTCGTTACCGGCAAGATGACCGTCGATTCGATCGTCATCGACCCGGAAGTCGTGAGTCCGGACGATGTCGACATGCTGCAAGACCTCGTGTTGGTCGCGATCAACGACGGCCTCAACAAGGCGCAGGAGATGGTGTCGTCGAGGATGGGCGCCCTGACCGGCGGACTCAACATTCCCGGTCTGACGTAGCCTCCGGCCTGAATCAGACGATCCGATGACGAACGAGAACAACTACTCCGCCGCGCCGATCAACCGCCTCGTGGAGGAATTCCACCGGCTGCCGGGGATCGGCCCCAAGACGGCGCAGCGGTTGACTTACTACCTGATCCGCATGCCGGACGAAAACGCACGCTCCCTTGCTGAGGCCATCGTCGCCGTAAAAGAGAGCGTCGAGATGTGCTCGCGCTGCTTCAACATCACCGAAACTGACCCGTGCGGGATCTGCTCCGCGCCCGACCGCGACGAATCGACCGTGTGCGTGGTCGAGGAACCGCTTGACGTGCTCGCTCTCCAGCGCACCCACAGCTACAACGGTCTGTACCACGTGCTGCACGGAGTGATTTCGCCGATGAATGGCATCGGACCGGACGACCTCAAGATCCAACCGCTCCTGGCCCGGATCAGAGACGGGGACGTCCAAGAGGTCATCCTCGCCACCAACCCGAACCTTGAAGGCGAAGCCACCGCGATGTACATCCATCGGCTGCTCAAGCCCCTCGGCATCAAGTTGACACGTCCGGCGCGCGGACTGCCAGTCGGCGGCGATCTTGAGTACGCCGACGAAGCGACCCTCGGCCGCGCGATGGACGGTCGGCAGTCGTTCTGAGCGCTGCCTCATGGCGATGAGACAACGAACCTACACCACCGAAGGCCTCGTTATCCGGCAGTTCCCGCTGGGCGAGGCCGACCGCATCATCACGATCTTCACCCAGGACATGGGCAAGGTGCGCCTGGTCGCCAAGGGCGTTCGCCGGCCCAAGAGCAAACTCGGCGGCCACCTGGAGTTGCTGTACCAAGTCTCGTTCTCCGCGGCGTTTGGGCGCAATCTCGATGTGGTCAACGAAGCGCAAACGGTGCAGCGATTCGCCGAAATCTCCGAGGACCTCGACCGGCTTTCGCGCGCCGTCTACATGTGCGAGCTCGTCGACAGCTTCTCGGAGGAGCACTCGGCCAGCTACCAGCTCTACCGGCTCCTGGTCGAATCGATGACCGCACTGTGCACGGCGTCGGACCCGTGGCTCCTCGTGAGGCATTTCGAAGCGCAACTGCTGAGCGTGGCTGGATTCCGACCCGAGCTCGGCCTGTGCGTCGAGTGCGGAAATGAACTCACTCCCGCCGACCACGTGTTCGACGTATCGTCGGGCGGCGTCGTCTGCCCGGATTGCAGCCCGCAAGGCTTGAGCGCCGTGCTGCCGATACAGCTCAACGCGATGAAAGTGCTCCGGCTGCTACAACGAAAGCGCTCGTTCGCGTCGGTCGAGGGCGTTCGAATCCCGCCGCCGGTCGTGCACGATGTCGAGCGGCTGCTGACGACCCACATCCGCTACGTCGTCGAGCGAACCTTGAAGAGCGCCGACTTCGTACGGCAGGTGTCGGAGTTGTAGACAGACTCGAACACGCCGAATGTGATCCGAAGTCGATTCGATCGGAGATTGGAACATGGAAGCGACGATCAACACCTGGCTCGCCGACATCGAAGCCGAAGAAGACGTGACAATCGTCTATGCCTGCGAGTCCGGCAGCAGGGCGTGGGGATTCCCGTCGGCGGACAGCGACTACGACGTCAGGTTCATCTACCTTCACCGAATCGAATGGTACCTGTCGATTTCTGCCGGCAGGGACGTGATCGAGCGACCGATATCGGGTTTACTGGACGTCAACGGCTGGGACCTGAAGAAGGCGTTGCAACTGTACCGGAAGTCCAACCCGGTGCTCTTCGAGTGGCTAAACTCGCCGATCGTGTATCGAGACACGCACTCAGTCGCCGAGAAGTTGCGCGACCTGTCGAGCGACTACTATTCGTCGACGGCGGGCGCCTACCACTACCTCCAAATGGCCCAGGGCAACGCAAAAGACCTGGTCAGAGGCGGCGGAGTGCGCATCAAGAAATACTTCTACGTGCTCCGGCCGCTGCTGGCGGTGAACTGGATCAAGCAAGGACGCGGCGTGGTCCCGACCGAATTCGACGCCTTGGTCGACCGCATCGTCACGTCATCGACTCTGCGATCTGAAATCGAGAAGCTAGTCGCCGCGAAACGCCTCGGCGAAGAATAGGACAGCGGACCGCGAATATCGGCGATCAGCGACTACATCGACGCCGAGCTCAATCGATTCGAGAACCACCGCTTCAACTACGAGAAACCGCCAGCGCCGATAGCGGGCCTGAATCAACTGATGGTCGATGCATTGAAAGAAGTGTGGAGCGACGATGCTGCCGCGCTGCCGTTCACGGCCCCAGTCGCCACCGTCGACGGCCCTTGACGCAGGATACGCGATCGCGCAGGCGACGTTTTGTCGCGCAACCAAGCCGCCTGACCCGGTTCTGCGACGTCATCACTAAACCGCTTGCCTCGTTGGCGTCCGCAGCACTGGACTTGTCCCTCACGCTCGTAGCTGACCGATTCGCTCGCCCTGAACGCTCACGCCCCCATCCGTTCGGCCTGAGCCCCGACGCATCGGGATTCCGGCTTTGTCGGGGCCTGTCGAGGGCCCGCACGACAACAACCTCGCCTCGCCGACTGGTCACGCCGCAATCCAGACTGCTAAAATAATCCACGATCGACACTCCGGCCCGCGAACGTGTCCACGCCTCGCATCGACCGCCGGGAATCGACACCGCAATCCGTGCCCCTGTAGCTCAGGCGGATAGAGCATCGGTTTCCTAAACCGAGTGCCCCGGTTCGAGTCCGGGCAGGGGTACCATCGTGTTAGGCACGAAAACGCCCCGTGAGACTTGCTTGCGGGGCGTTCGTTTTGATGGCTTGTCCCCATTTTGCCCCCTCGCCGACTGAAAAACGGC